>Ga0070737_10000056_pt1 | contig 275675 bp, 244 predicted proteins | sample Coa_R1_10_FD_66438 | JGI IMG/M metagenome (GOLD analysis project Ga0070737, IMG submission 66438) | Surface soil microbial communities from Centralia Pennsylvania, which are recovering from an underground coalmine fire - Coalmine... | ecosystem: Environmental > Terrestrial > Soil >...
GTCCGCAACGAACAGAACCCCTAATCCGATCAACCTCTTACAAATGATCACCCCTGAATTCCCGCGAAAAACGGCCTCCCGCTACCGGCACTTTTGGCACCGAAATCAAGGGAACCCCTATACGGAGTCCGTGCCCGAGGGATTGCCGTTCAGCTGCGACGCCGCGACGCTCTCGCGCGCCAAGCTCTGGAACCTGGTAACGGATGCCGGCAGAGTCGATGTCATTTTCGAGCCGGCGGGCACCGGTGGCTATGATGATCTCGAGCCCTCGGCCGTCAGTTTCGAGGCGTTCGGTGTCGAGGTGCGTGCAGCGAGCCTCGAAGACATCTTGCGCTCGAAGCGGGCGTCGAATCGCCCGCAGGATCAGCAGGACGCCATCATCATCCGCGAAATGCTGAAGCGCCGCTGAAGCGTGCGGCCGCACGATGCGGGCCGTGCGACTCGTTCATCGTATGGCCGTGCAACTCGTGCATGCGAAGCGGATGGAATGGGGCCCGAGTCTCACCGCGCATCGCGCGGGCCGCATGTCGCACGAGCTCCTCTTCTGCGGCCGGGCAACGCCGGCGCGCACGCTCAAACCTCCGCCGGCGGCAGCCTCCTCCCGCGGATCAGGTCCGCTCCCTTCTCCGCGACCATGATCGTCGGCGCGTTCGTGTTGCCGCCGGGCACGTTCGGCATGACGGACGCATCGATCACGCGCAGCCGTTCGAGGCCGCGCACTCTGAGCTGCGCGTCGACCACCGCCGCCTCATCGAGTCCCATGCGGCAGGTGCCGACGGGATGCTGCGTGATCTGGCCGGTCTCGCGGATGTAGCGCTCGAGGTCGGCGTCCGAGGTGCGCTCGGGGCCGGGCATGATCTCGCGCAGGATCAGGCTTCTCAGAGGCTCCTGCGCATAGATCTCGCGGGCAGCACGGATGCCGCGGATCATGCGCGCCACATCGCTCGGCTCGGTGAAGAGATTGAACAGGATCCGGGGCGGGTCGGCGGGGCTCGCGGAGCGCAGCGTTACGCGCCCGCGGCTGTCCTCGCGGATCATCGACACTGCAACTGCGAGACCGTGGTCCGGCGCCTTGCGCACGAGCGGATACCAGATGCGCGCGCCCGGCTCGGCCGCTGCGCCGCCCGCGGGGCAGGTGAGCTGCATGTCGGGCCGGTCGCAGCCCGGCTCCGTGCGCAGGAAAATATTGCCCGCGCAGGCGTTCGTCGCGAAGGGACCTGTGCCGGTGAGCACCCAGCGCAGCACCGACACGACCGCCCGGTCGAAGCGCAGGTGCCTCAGGAAAGTCTTCGGGCGCGCCGCATTGAGCGTGAACGTCAGCGGATGCTCGATGAGATTGCGGCCGACGCCGGGCAGATCGTGCACGGGCTCGACGCCGACCTCCCGCAGCTCCGTGGCCGGTCCGATGCCCGAGAGGAGCAGCATTTGCGGCGAGCCGTACACGCCTCCCGCGAGCACTACTTCGCGCTCGGCGCGCACGCGCTCCTTGCGGCCCTTGCGGATGTACTCGATGCCGATCGCGCGCCCGTGCTCGAGCAGCACGCGGCTCACGAGCGCGCCGGTGCGCACGGTAAGATTCGGGCGGCGCATCGCGGGATAGAGAAAGGCGCGCGCCGTGCTCGCCCGCCGGCCGCGCCGCGTCACGGTCATCTCCATGCGCATGAAGCCTTCCGAGTGCTCGCCGTGGTAGTCGGGCGTGACGGGATAGCCCGCCGCTGCCGCAGCGGCGCCGACGAGGTCGGAGAGCACGCAGGACGCTTCGGGCACGGTCACGTCGAGCTCGCCCGATCCGCCGTGATACTTGCCCTCGCCGAGCCAGCTGCGCTCGGACCGTTTGAAATAGGGCAGCACGTCGGCGTAGCCCCAGCCTTCGAGCCCCATTGCGCGCCAGTCGTCGTAGTCGAGCCGATGGCCGCGCGCGTACACCATGCCGTTGATGGTCGAGGACCCGCCGAGCACCTTGCCGCGCAGCACGGGAATGCGCCGGCCATTGAGGCCCGGCTCCGGCTCGCTGACATATCCCCAGTTGAGCCTCGGGGAGGATGCATAGGTGGGAAAGGCGACCGGCATGTTCACGAACAGCCCGCGCGGCCGCCCGCCTGCTTCGAGCAGGAGCACCTTCGCGTCGCGGTCCTCCGTGAGCCGGCTCGCGAGCACGCACCCCGCCGAGCCCGCGCCCGCGATCACGTAGTCGAACCCGCCCTCGAAGCCCGCCGCGCGCCTCGTCATCGCAGGCTCCCGTCAGCGCGGGCCCGACGGATTCGAGGAGCGGCCGGACTCATCCCGCGCTCGAGCTCTCCGCCGCGCGCACGGCTACTGTTGATCCGCGACTTCGTCGAACTGGATGGTCGGCTGGACGTTCGTGAAGTTCGGCACGTCGGCGATCAGCGTTTGGGCGTGCTTCGCTTGCGCTTCCTCGAACGCCCGCTCGTCCCCGATCCAGAAATTCACGGTCGCGACATACGGCGGCTTGCCGCCATCGGGGCCGGAGAGGCCCTTGCGCAGCTCGTACTTCGCGATGCCACGCCCGTAGAGCCGCATGATGAGCGTCGCATGATTCCTCTTGTAGTAGTCGAAATCGAAGCGGACGCCCTCTGTGTTCGGATACAGCACGGTGATGCAGCGCATGTGTCGAGCTCCGATGGCCGTCGATGACAGCTGTGATCATCTGTGATTATCGTCCCCGCGCCCGTCCGCTGTCACGACCGGCGGCGGCATCGGCTCCGCCCGGCGGGGGCGTCCGATCCCGCCCCCGTGCGCCCGATTCCGCCGCCCGCGCTCACTCGTTCCCGGCCGGCATCGGCGCGGGAATGGGCTCGCCCCGTGCGCGCTGCGGTCCGTCGAGCGGATCGCCCATGAGCCGCCGCACGACGACATAGAAGACGGGCACGAACAGGATGCCGAGCAGCGCGGCCGAGAGCATGCCGCCGACAACGCCCGTGCCGATCGCATGGCGGGCGTTCGCGCCGGCGCCGGTCGAGACCACGAGCGGCATCACGCCGAGAATGAATGCGAACGAGGTCATGAGGATCGGCCGGAATCTGAGGCGCGCGGCCTCCACCACTGCCGCGTGCAGGGTCTTGCCGCTCGCGTGCTCCGTCACGGCGAACTCGACGATGAGGATCGCGTTCTTCGCCGCAAGGCCGATGATGGTGATGAGGCCGACCTTGAAGAACACATCATTCGGCAGCCCGCGCAGCTCCGCAGCGATGATGGCGCCGAGCACGCCGATCGGCACGACGAGGATGACCGCAAGCGGGATCGCCCAGCTCTCGTAGAGCGCCGCGAGGGCCAGATAGACGACGAGGATCGAGAGTGCGAACAGCATCGGCGCCTGCTGCCCGGAGACGATCTCCTGCAGAGACTGTCCCGCCCAGTCGAACCCGATGCCGTTCGGCAGATACTGCGCGACGAGCCGCTGCATCTCCTGCATGGCCTGCCCGGAGCTGTGGCCGGGGGAGTTCGAGCCCGTGATCTCGATTGCGGAATAGCCATCGTAGCGCGTGAGGCTCGGCGAGGCCACGTCCCAGGAGGCGTGCACGACGCTCGACAGCGGGATCATGGTGGGGATGGACGGCGTCGTCGGCGAGCCGGAGGACGTGAACGGCGGAGGGGGAACGGCGCCGAGGGTACCCACCGCGCTCGAGGGCGGTGGTGCGTCCGACAAGGAGGCCGAGGCGGACGCCGCGGATCCGGCCGCGGACGCCGAGAGGCTGGCCGCGGCGCTTGCAGGCAGCGTGCTCGGCACGTAGAAGTGATTGAGCGCAGCCGGCGACATGCGATACGGCGCATCCGCCTGCAGGAGCACGCGCATCACGCGGCCCTGATAGAAGAAGTCGTTCGCGTACACCGGCGCGAGCATCAGCTGGATCGCCGTGTAGATGTCGTTCACGGACAACCCCATCGCCTCGGCCTGCACCCGGTCGACGTGCAGGCGCACGCGCGGCGCATCGGCGAGCTGGCTCGCGCGAACGTTGGTGAGAACGGGGGATTCGTCTGCGTGGGAGATGAGCGTCTGCTGGGCGCGCACCAGCGCCTCGTGCCCGAGGCCGGTGCGGTCCTCGAGGTAGAAGTCGAAGCCGCCGAAATTGCCGAGCGAGCGCACCGTCGGCAGATTGACGGCGTACACCTCGGCGTCGCGGATGCGCTTGCCGAGCGTGCTGTTCGCCCAGCGAATGAACTGATCCGCCGTCTGCGAGCGCTCGCTCCACGGCTTCAAACGCACGAAGCCGAGCCCCACGTTCTCGCCCTGCCCGATGAAGCTGAATCCAGCCACCTGCATGACGATGTCGACCGCGGGGTTCTCGTGCAGGATCCTGCCCACGCGCAGGAGCACGTCCATTGTCCGCGCGAGGGTCGCGCCCGGCGGCGTCTGCACGATGATGTAAGCGTATCCCTGGTCCTCCTCGGGCAGGAAGCCGCCCGGCAGGCGCGTGAACAGGAACACTCCGAGCGCGATCAGCGTCGCGAAGGCGATCATCCAGCGCGGCGCATGGCGCACTGACACGGTGATGCGCCGCATGTAGGCGGCGAGGGATCGCTCGTAGGCGCGATTGAAGGCGCGGAAGAAGAAGTTCGGCTTCAGGTGCGCCGGGCGCAGGAGCGAGGCGCAGAGCGCCGGCGTGAACGAGAGCGCGAGAAACGCCGAGAACAGCATGGAGATCGCGATCGTGAGCGCGAACTGCCGGTAGATCGCCCCGACGCTCCCCGTCTGGAGCGCGCTCGGCACGAACACCGCCGCAAGCACCAGCGTGATCGCGACGATCGCGCCCGTGATCTGGCCCATCGCCTTGCGCGTCGCCTCGCGCGGGGACAGATTCTCCTCGCGCATGATGCGCTCGACGGACTCGATGACGACGATCGCATCGTCCACCACGATGCCGATCGCGAGCGCGACGCCGAACAGCGAGAGCGTGTTGATCGAGAAGCCCGCGACGTACATCCCGATGAACGCGCCCATGAGCGCGACCGGCATCACGAGCGTCGGGATGATCGTCGCGCGGAAGCTCTGCAGGAAGACGAGCATCGTCACGAATACGAGGACCACCGCTCCGGCGAGCGTGTAACCGACCTCCTTGATCGAGATCGTGATGAACTGCGTCTGGTCGAACGGCACGAACCACGAAACGCCGGGCGGAAAGCTCGCCTCGAGCTGCCTCATGCGCGCCTTGACGGCGCGCTCGACGGCAAGAGAATCGGCGCCCGGCAGCACGTTGATCCCCATGCCGGCGATCGGCGTGCCGTCGATGCGCAGATCGTGCCCGAACTGGTAGGGCGCCAGCTCGACCTTCGCCACGTCCCTGACGCGCACCGCGGTGCCGTTCACGTCGGCGCGCACGATGATGTTCTCGAACTGCTCGGGCGAGGTGAAGCGGCCCTGCGTGGTCACCGGCACGGAGAGCATCTGGCCGGGCACCGCCGGCATCGCCCCGATCGATCCGGCCGCGACCTGCAGGTTCTGGTTGCGGACGGCATCGAGCACCTGCGTCGCGGACAGGCCATAGGCATGGAGCTTGTCCGGATCGAGCCAGATGCGCATGGCATATTCGGAGCCGAATTGGTTCGCGGTCGCGACCCCGTCGACGCGCTCGATCTGATCGACCACCTGGGAGGCCATGATGTTGTTGAGCGCCCAGGAGTCATACCGCCCATCGGTCGAGCGCAGCGCAACGACCATGACGTTGCCGGCGCTCTGCTTGAAGACGTAGATGCCCTGCTGATTCACTTCCGCCGGCAGGCGCGGCTCGGCGAGCTGCACACGCGCCTGGGTCTGCACGGCCGCGATGTCGGGGTTGGTGCCGGGCTCGAACGTGAGCGTGATGTTCGAGCTGCCGAGATTGTTCGAGGTGGACGTGAAGTAGAGCAGGTGATCGAGGCCGGTGAGGTTCTGCTCGATCACCTGCGTGACCGTGCGCTCCACCGTCTCCGAGTCCGCACCGGGATACGTCGCCGACACGCTCACCTGCGGCGGAGCGATGTCGGGATACGCCTCGATCGGCAGCCGCGTGATCGAGAGCACGCCCCCGAGCGTGATGAGGATCGCGATGACCCAGGCGAAGACCGGATGATCGATGAAGAACCGGGCCATGCGGCAGGCCTATTCGCGCGATCGAGCCGCGTTCGGTTCGGACATGTCCGTGCCGGCGATCTGCGGCGTTCCCGTCGTGTACGGCACGGCGCGGGCGAGCATGCCCGGCTTCACCTTGTCCACTCCCGAGACGATGACCTGATCGCCGTCCGCGAGTCCCTGCGTGATGATCCAGTTGTTCCCCAGCATCGTCTCGGCGCGCACCCGCTTCTGCGCGACGCGGCCATCGCTGCCGACGATCTGCACGTAGGCGCCCGTCGAGTCGCGCCGCACGGCGGCCTGCGAGACGAGGAACGCATGGTTCTGTGTCCCGATGATGAGCCGGATGTTGACGAACATGCCGGGCAGCAGCAGTCGGTCGGGATTGGCGATGATGCCGCGGAAGGCGATGGCGCCGTTCGTCGGGTCGACCGTCACGGAAGCAAAGTCGACCGTGCCGATCTCGGGGTAAGGCTCCCCGTTCGGCAGGATGATCTGCAGGTGCGCCTTGTCGTGCTCGACCAGCGTCACCGCGCCGGTCCGCTCCGCGTCGCGCAGCCTCAGGATCTCGTCGGCCGGCCGATCGAAGTTGACGTAGAGATGATCGATCTGCTCGATCGTCGTGAGCAGCGTCGCCTCGCCTTGGCCGACGAGCGCGCCCTCGGTGACCTGCTGCTGGCCCGAGCGGCCAGAGATGGGAGCGGTCACCGTCGCGTACCCGAGGTTGATGCGCGCCGCCTCGACGTTCGCCTCGGCCTGCTTGACCGAGGCCGCGGTCGACCGCTCGGTGGCATTGCTCGTATCCACATCGGACTGGGAGATGAGGCCGCTCGGCAAGAGCTCACGGTTGCGCTCGGCGGTCACGTGCGCGTTCTTCGCGTTCGCTTCGGCTTGAGCGAGCTGCGCGAGCGCCGCATCGAGCGCGGCGCGAAGCGGTGCGGGATCGATCTGGAAAAGCGGCTGCCCCTCGCGCACTTCGGAGCCTTCGCGGTACAGACGCCTGAGCAGAATGCCGGCCACGCGGGCGCGCACGTCGGCGGTCCGGATCGGGGAGAGCCGGCCGACGACCTCGCGGGTGAGCGGCACCGCCTCCGCATGCACGCGCACGACGCCGACCTCGGGAGGCGCCGGAGGGTTGGGCGGCGGGGCTTTGCCGCACGCCGCGAGTCCGATCGCGGCTGCCGCACACAGCGCCAGCGCTACGCGGGCCGCGCTGCGCAGCGGGAAGGGGGCCATGAAGAGTCTGAAGTCCCTGCTTGGCCAGAATGGGTGGTCTGCCATTCTATCGAACCCTGTGCCCGCCGGGTCGCCGCGCTACGGTCAAGGGCCGCCGCGAGTCTTCCGGATCGTCAATTCAGCATGGACTTTCGGGCACGGGCGGGGACTGGCACACTCGCGCCCCGGAGCGGAGATGCACCGCGATGAGCACGACGAGCCGAGCGAGCGCGATGAATATGGCAAGCGCAACGAGGACAGCGAGCACGACCGGCACGGCGGGCGCAACGAGCACTGCTAGTGCGACCGGCACGGCGGGCGCAACGAGCACTGCTAGTGCGACCGGCACGGCGAGCGCAACGACCACGGCCAGCCCGGCGAGCACGGTGGGCGCGAGGACCGCTCGGGCGCCGCTTCCCGTCCGCAATCCGCGGACCGGCGAGATCGACCTCTACATCACGCCGGCTTCCGAGCCCGAGATCGCGGAGGTCTGCGAGAGGTTGCGGCGTGCCCAGCCCGCCTGGGGGAATGCCCCGGTCGAGCACCGGGTGGCGGTGATGCGCACATGGGTCGAGCGTTTGCAGGCGCACCGCGCGGCGCTCGTCGAGGCGGACTCCATCGACACCGGCGGCGGGCAGATCTCCCAGGTCGCCCCGGACATGGTGATCGGCTCCATCCTGCGCCTTGCGGCGCAGGCGCCGGCGCAGTTTCGCGAATTGAGGCGTACCGGCGCCTCGCCGCGGATGCCCCACATCCATTTCGACACGAACCTCAAGCCCTACCCGCTCCTCGGCGTCATCGGGCCGTGGAACGCGCCGCTCATGCTCTCGACGCTGCACGCGATCCCGGCGCTTTTTGCCGGCTGCGCGGTGATCGTCAAGCCGAGCGAGATTGCGCCGCGGTTCGTACGGCCGATGATGCAGACGATCGCCGAAGTGCCGGAGCTCGCGCAGGTGCTGACCTTCGTGCTCGGCGATGCCGAGACCGGCCAGGCGATCATCCAGCACGTCGACATCGTCAATTTCACAGGGAGCGTCCCGAACGGACGCAAGGTCGCCGAGGCGTGTGCGAAGCGCTTCATCCCGGCGATGTTGGAGCTCGGCGGCAAGGATCCCGTGATCGTCACCCGGACCGCAGACCTGGACCGCGCGGCGACCGCCGTGCTGCGCGGGGCGGCGACCAGCACCGGACAGGTCTGCTTCTCCATCGAGAGAATCTACGTGCACGAGTCGGTGCACGATGCATTCGTCGAGCGGCTCGTCGCCGAGTCGGCCCGCGTCGAGCTCAACTATCCGGACCCGCGGCGCGGCCAGATCGGCCCGTTCATCTCCGCCCGGCAGGCCGAGATCGTGGACGGCCACATCGACGATGCGCTCGCAAAGGGCGCGAAGCTCGTCTGCGGCGGCAAGTCGGTCAATCTCGGCGGCGGTCTCTACATGTATCCGACAGTGCTCACCGATGTGCATCACGATATGCGGATCATGCGCGATGAGACGTTCGGGCCCGTGATGCCGGTCATGCGCTACTCGACCGAGGAGGAAGCCGTGCGGCTCGCGAACGACAGCTACTACGGGCTGTCGGCGGCTGTGATCGCGGGCACCGAGGCCGAGGCGCGGCGCATCGCGGACCGGCTCGAGGCGGGCGTCATCAGTGTGCAGGACACCTTCCTCACCTTCGCGGGCTTCGGCGTCGCGGAGTGGGAGTCTTTTAAATTCTCGGGGATGGGGGGGCGCGGTCCGGGCCTCGCCTCCTTTATGCGCAAGCAGGCGGTGCTGGTGAACACCGGCAGACCCGAGAGCCTGGTCGATGAACCGTTGAGGGCCACCGCATGAGCCGCATGAGAATCTCCCGCATCCCTTTCTCGGCGCTCGCCGCCGCTGCGACCGCCGCATCGATTGCGCTCCACGCGCCGCCGGCGCGCGCGGACGCGAATCTCAAATGCACTATGGAATTCACCATGAAGGGCTGGTCCGCCTTCTATCAAACGGCGAGCGGCAGCGGCGTCATCCATTGCTCGAACGGCCGCTCGATGCGGGTCAAGCTCGAGGCGAAGGGCGGCGGCCTCACCGTCGGCAAGTCGGTGGAGACCGGTCACGGAGAGTTCTCGGACGTGGCGAGCATGGACGAGCTGCTGGGCTCGTATGTCAGAGCTCAGGCGCAGGCCGGCGCGGTGAAATCCGTGCAGGGCGAAGTGCTCACCAAGGGGGAAGTCTCGCTCGCGCTTTCGGCAAAGGGCCGCGGCTGGGAGCTCGGCGTCGCCTTCGGCGAGTTCAAGATCGAGCGTTGAGAGCCGCGCGCCGCCGAAAAACGATCGGCGGCTCGCCGGCGTGCTCGCTGAAGAAGCGCGAAAAATAGGCCGGATCGATGAACCCCAGCTCGTAGGCCGTCTCGGCGATCGTCAGGCGGGAGTACGTGAGCAGGCGCTTCGCCTCGAGCAGCAGCCGGTCGTGCACGAGTCTCATCGGCGGCTTGCCGGTCACTTCGAGACAGGCGGCGCGCAGGCGGCCGGGGCTCACGCTGAGTGCCCGGGCATAGCGGGCGAGGGGCCATCCCGAGCGAAATTCGGCATCGAGCAGGTCACGGAAGCGCGCGACGAGCGCCGCGCGAGCGGGGAGCGCGTCCTGCGAGGGACCCAAACGGATTTGCTCTGCGCCGCCCGCGACGCCGAGATGGGCCAGCGCTCTCGCGACACCGACGAGCAGCAGGGTGAGCCGTGCCTCTGCTGCGATACGCCCGGCCGGCTCTGCCCAGACGATCTCGCGCCGCAGCCGCTCAGCGCCATCCTCGATCTCGGCCGCATCGCGCTCGGCTGCATCGAGCCGGACCACTGCCGCGGCCTGGAACACGCCACGGAACGCCGGCTCCCGGGCGGCAAGCCCGCGCAGCGAGGGCTCCGCGAGCGACACGACGTACCCCCGCGTCTCGCGCTCGAAATCGAATGCATGCACCAGCGTCGCTGGGACGATGAGGAGGGCCGGAGCCCCGAACGGCTGCACCCGGCTCTCCACTCGCATCTCGCCGCTCCCTCCCGTCACGAGGAGCACCTGGTGCAGGTCGCGATGCACGTGCGGGCTGATCTGCCAGTCGTAGAGGCGGCTGCGGTCCGCGATGGTCTCGACGTGAACGAAGCCATCCCCCGCTTCCCGGAAGGGTTCACCATAGAGGAAGAACCGCGGCACGGGGGCGCGAGAAAAATCCAGGTGCCGGTATGTTTTGTCCATGTCCCTCGGGCTGGGATGCCGTTACCGTCGAGTATCGCATGCGCACCCAGGTCGCGATCATCGGCGCCGGTCCCGCGGGCCTGCTGCTCGGGCAGCTGCTCGCTGCCGAGGGCATTGCGAACGTCATTCTCGAGCGGCGCAGCGCGGAACATGTCCTCTCGCGCATCCGCGCCGGCATCATCGAGCAGGGCACGGCCGATCTGCTCGAGGTCGCTCGCGCGGGCGAGCGCATGCGTCGTGAGGGCCTGGTGCACGACGGGATCGAGCTCGCGTTCGCAGGCGCCCGCCACCGGGTCGACTTCCGCGCTCTGGTCGGGCGTACGGTGCGCGTGTACGGTCAGACCGAGATCACCCGCGACCTGATGGCGGCCCGCGCGGCCGCGGGAGGCCGGACGATCTATGAAGCGGTTGACGTGGCGCTCCACGACATCACGAGCGGCCGGCCGCGGGTGACGTACCGCATCGGAAGCGGGGGAGCGGCGGCGACTAACCCGGTGGAGACGATCGAGTGCGATTTCATCGCCGGCTGCGACGGGTCGCACGGGGTCAGCCGCCGGAGCATCCCGGCGGGCGTGGTGAGCTGCTTCGAGCGTGTCTATCCCTTTGGCTGGCTCGGCATCATGGTGGACCGGCCTCCCGTCTCGCCCGAGCTGATCTATGTCCGCCACGAGCGCGGCTTCGCCCTGTGCTCGATGCGCTCGCCGGCGCGCAGCCGCCTCTACATTCAATGCGGGCTCGACGAGCGCGTAGAGGACTGGCCGGACGAGCGCTTCTACGATGAGCTCGAGCGCCGTCTCGATCGGGAGGTCGCCGCAAGGCTCGAGCGCGGCACCTCCATCGAGAAGAGCATCGCGCCCTTGAGGAGCTTCGTGGCCGAGCCGATGCGCTGCGGGCGGCTCTTTCTGGCGGGGGATGCTGCGCACATCGTCCCGCCGACGGGGGCGAAGGGACTCAATCTTGCCGCAAGCGACGTGTACTATCTCTGGCAGGCGCTCACGGAATACTACCGGAGCGGGTCCGAGCGGGGGCTCGACACGTACTCCGACCGAGCGCTCGCCCGGGTATGGAAGGCCGAGCGCTTCTCCTGGTGGATGACCTCGCTCCTGCACCGCTTCCCGGAGCGCAGCGGCTTCGACGAACGCATCCAGCTCGCCGAGCTCGACTACCTCGTCTCCTCCCAGGCCGCGCTCACGTCGCTCGCGGAGAACTACGTCGGGCTGCCGCTTTAAAAATATTTACGCCCCGGGGCGGCTGCCGTAAAATGCGCGCCCTCGGTGGGTGGGGCGGCGGACGCCTCGGCCCCGCCGGCGGCGCCGCTCGGAGCCGCCGAGTGCTCGTTGGTAAGCCCCCCCGAGGGGCTTTTCTTTTTTATGAGCCCCTCGCCGGGGGCTGCGCCGGCGCGCAGGCGTGCAGCGCTCGAGGAAGTGGGCCCGCGATGGCCCATTTTTATTTGGGGCGGGCTGCGCATCGAGGCGGTTCGTCGCGAGGCGCGTGGTTTCGAGGCGGGCTGCAAGCCCTCCGGAAGGCTTGCGGCGGTGAGAACGGGTAGCGGCAGACAGCGGCAGGAGCGCTTGGGCGAAACATGGCGGCGGCCTTGCAAGAGCGGCTCGTCGCCCTCATTGAGCCGTTGCTGGCTCAACTGGGCTACGAGCTGGTCGATCTCGAGTACAACCCAGCCCGCGGGCGTGGGGCGCTCAGAGTGTTCATCGACCGGCCCCAGGGCATCGGACTCGATGACTGCGAGCGCGCGAGCCGCGAGGTCTCCGCGCTGCTCGATGTCGAGGACCCCATCCCCACTGCCTATACCCTGGAGGTGTCCTCGCCGGGCGAGGACCGGGTGCTGCGCACGCGCGCGCACTTCGATCGCTTCGTCGGCTCGCGTGTGTTCGTAGAGCTTGCGGCGCCCCGCGAGGGGCGGCGACGCTACACGGGTCTGCTGCGCTCGGTCGCGGACGAAGGGGTGGCTCTGGAGGTCGATCGGCAGATCGTCGAGGTGGCGTTCCGTGAGATCGGCAAAGCGCGCCTGGCGCCGGTGTGAGTCGCACGCGCGGAGGTTTTGAGAGCTGTGAACAAGGAAATTTTGATGGTGGTCGATGCCGTCTCGAACGAGAAGGGCGTCGACAAAGAGGTGATCTTCGAGGCGCTCGAAGCGGCGCTCGCCTCCGCCACGCGCAAGAAATTCGGCGAGGAGTGGGACGTGCGGGTCGCAATCGACCGCAAGAGCGGCGACTACGAGACGTTCCGCCGCTGGAAGGTGTTTGCCGACGATTCGAAGGAGCTGGAAGCGCCCGAGCGCGAGCTGCGCCTCGAGGATGCGCGCGACATCGATCCGAACGCCGAGCCCGGCGGATACGTCGAGCAGCCGATGGAATCGGTGGGGTTCGGCCGCATCGCGGCCCAGCAGGCGAAGCAGGTCATCGTGCAGAAAGTGCGCGAGGCCGAGCGCGCGCAGGTCGTCGACGCCTACAAGGACCGGGTCGGCCAGCTCGTGAGCGGCGTCGTCAAGCGCGTCGACCGCAACGGGATCTATGTCGATCTCGGCTCGAACGCCGAGGGCTTCGTGCCGCGCACGGACATGATCCCGCGCGAGCAGGTGAAGCCGCAGGACCGCATCAAGGCGCTGCTCAAGGAGGTCAAGAAGGCGACCGAGCAGACGCGCGGGCCGCTCCTGTTTCTTTCGCGCACCGCGCCGGAGTTCCTGATCGAGCTCTTCAAGCTCGAGGTGCCCGAGGTCGGACAGGGCCTCATTCAGATCCTCGGCGCCGCGCGCGATCCCGGCGTGCGCGCGAAGATCGCCGTGCGCAGCAACGATCCGCGCATCGATCCGGTGGGGGCGTGCGTCGGCATGCGCGGCTCGCGCGTGCAGGCCGTCTCGAACGAGATCGCCGGCGAGCGCGTGGACATCATTCCCTACGACGCCAACCCGGCGCAGTTCGTCATCAACGCGATGTCGCCCGCCGAGGTGATGTCGATCGTCGTGGACGAGGACAAGCACAGCATCGACATCGCGGTCGCGGAGGACAAGCTCTCCCAGGCGATCGGCCGCGGCGGCCAGAATATCCGCCTCGCGAGCCAGCTCACGGGCTGGGACCTCAACGTCATGACGGAATCCGACGCCGAGGCGAAGAGCGAGAGCGAGGCACGCGAGCTCGTGCAGACGTTCATGAAGCAGCTCGACGTGGACGAGGATGTCGCGACGATCCTGGTGCAGGAGGGCTTCTCGACGATCGAGGAGGTCGCCTACGTCCCCCAGGCAGAGCTCATGGCGATCCAGGAGTTCGACGAGGAGATGGTGAAAGAGCTGCGCAACCGCGCGCGCGACGTGCTCCTCACCCAGGCGATCGCGAACGAGGAGACGCTGGATCAGTCGATGCCGGCCGACGATCTGCTGCTGCTCGAGGGCATGAGCCCGGACCTTGCGCTCGCCCTCGCTCGCCGAGGCGTGCGGACGCGCGAGGACCTGGCGGAGCAGTCGGTCGATGATCTCGCCGACATCGAAGGGCTCGCCGCCGAGGAGGCTGGCCGCCTCATCATGAAGGCGCGCGCGCCGTGGTTTGAAGCCGGTCGTTGAGCACGGCCGAGCGAGGTTGATGGATGGCTGACGTAACCGTTTCCCAATTTGCGCAAGTGCTGAAGGTGCCGGTCGACCGGCTGCTCGCGCAGCTCGATCAGGCCGGCATCAAGGTGCAGGGTCCGGAGGATCGGATCAGCGACGAGGCGAAGCTCGAGCTGCTGACGCACCTGCGCCGCAGCCACGGGGCCGAGGCCGACGGCGGCGCCCCGCCGCGGATCATGCTCCGCCGCAAGACGCAGGGAGAGCTCAAGCTCGCGAGCGACCGCGGCCGCACCCGGACCGTGAACGTCGAGGTGCGCAGCACTCGACGATACGTCAAGCGAGACGTGCTCGAGCAGCGCGCCCGGCAGCAGCAGGACGCTCTCGACCAGAAGCGCCGCGAGGCCGAGGAGGCCGCGCGCCTGGAGGCGGAGCGCCTCGAGGCCGAGCGGCGCGAGCGCGAGCGCATCGAGGCCATCGAGGCCGAGAATCGCCGCCGGATCGAGGAGGAGCAGTCGCGGAAGCGCGCGCAGGAGGAAGCGCGCCGGCTCGCGGAGCAGCAGGCGCGCGAGGAAGCGGAGCGGCGCGAGCGCGAGCAGCAGCGCCGGACCGCCGACGGCGAAGCGCCGCGCGCTTCAGTGACCGGCATCGAGCCGAGCGCGCGAGCCGGCGAGCGGGCGAAGGCCGAGCGCGCAGCGCCGGAGGAGGCGCGCACAGCGGAGGAGGCCGGCGCGAAGCCGCAGCCGACGCGCTACGGACGCGAGGAGCTGCACGTCGCGACCGACGTGAGCTCGCGCTTCAAGAAGAAGAAGCGGGTCAAGAGCCGGCCGCTCGCCGTGAGCGGCGATGCACGCCACGCCTTCGAGATGCCGACCGCGCCTGTCAAACGCGAAGTGTCGATCGGCGAGACCATCACGGTCGCCGAACTCGCGCAGCGAATGGCGGTGAAGGCCACCGAGGTCATCAAGACGCTCATGAACATGGGCGTCATGGCGACCATCAATCAGCCGATCGACCAGGACACGGCGGTCCTCGTCGTCGAGGAGCTGGGCCACACGGCGAAGATTCAAAGGGAGAACGAGATCGAGGCCGACCTGCAGGGCGTGGCGGGGGAAGGCATGGAGCTCCTGCCTCGTCCGCCCGTCGTCACGGTGATGGGCCACGTCGATCACGGCAAGACCTCGCTCCTCGACTACATCCGGCGTGCGAAGGTCGCCGCGGGGGAGGCGGGCGGCATCACCCAGCACATCGGCGCGTACCAGGTCCAGACGGAGAAGGGCACGATCACGTTCCTCGACACGCCGGGCCACGCCGCCTTCACGGCGATGCGCGCCCGCGGGGCCAGGGTCACGGATGTCGTCGTTCTCGTGGTCGCGGCCGACGATGGCGTGATGCCGCAGACGGTGGAGGCCATTCAGCATGCGCGCGCCGCCAGCGTGCCCATCGTGGTCGCCGTGAACAAGATCGACAAGAGCGACGCCGACCCCGACCGCGTGCGTACGGAGCTCGCGAAGCAGGAGGTCATCCCGGAGGAGTGGGGCGGCCAGAACATCTTCGTGAACGTCTCGGCGCGCACGGGCGCCGGCGTGGATCAGCTGCTCGAGGCGATCCTGCTCCAGGCGGAGGTGCTGGAGCTGAAGGCGCCGCGCCAGGGGCTTGCGAGCGGCGTCGTCATCGAGTCGAGCATCGAGAAGGGCCGCGGCGCCGTGGCGACCGTGCTCGTGAAGCGAGGCACGCTCAAGATGGGAGATCCCATCCTCGCCGGCACGGAGTTCGGCCGCGTGCGCGCCATGTTCGACGAGAACGGACGGCAGGTCGAGGAGGCTCCGCCCTCGATGCCCGTCGCAGTGCTCGGCCTCTCCGGCGCGCCGAATGCGGGCGACGAGCTGCTGGCGGTCGAGAGCGAGCGCAAGGCCCGCGAGGTCGCGCTCTATCGTCAGGGCAAGTTCCGCGACGTGAAGCTCGCCCGGCAGACGACGCGCGCGGAGGACGTCTTCTCACAGCTCGAAGCGGACAAGGCGGGCGTCGTCGCCATTCTGCTCAAGGCCGACGTGCAGGGCAGCGTCGAGGCGCTGCGCGATGCGCTCACGAAGCTCTCGACCGACGAAGTGCAGGTGAAGGTGATCGCGAGCGGCGTCGGCGGCATCACGGTCTCGGACGTGCAGCTCGCCGCGGCATCGAAGGCGCGGATCATCGGCTTCAACGTGCGTGCCGACTCGGCGGCCCGGGATGCCGTGAAGGACACGGGCGTTGAGGTGCGGTATTACAGCATCATCTATGAGGCGATCGACGACGTGAAGCAGCTGATGAGCGGGCTGCTCCAGCCGGAGGTGAAGGAGCAGATCGTCGGCATCGCGCAGGTGCGCGAGGTGTTCCGCTCGAGCAAGTTCGGCGTGGTTGCAGGCTGCCTCGTCACGGAGGGCTATGTCCGCCGCAACCATCCGATCCGCGTGCTGCGCGACAACGTCGTCATCTTCGAGGGCGCGCTCGAATCACTGCGCCGGTTCAAAGACGACGTGAACGAAGTGCGGGCCGGCACGGAATGCGGCATCGGCGTGAAGAACTACCAGGACGTGCGCGTCGGCGATCAGATCGAGTGCTTCGCGCGCGTCGAGGTGGCGCGCACGGTGCAGTGATGCAACCCGCGCGCCTCGCTCATGGCTGATGCCCGCCATCGGAGGGTCGAGGGCGAGCTGCAGCGCGTGCTCGCGGAGCTCCTGAGCCGCGACGTGAAGGACCCGCGGGTGGGCAATGTGACGATCACGGCGGTCGCCGTTGCGGCCGATTTGAAGACGGCCCGGGTGTTCTTCGTCCCGTTCGCCTCGACTCACGACCCGCAGAAGGTGCGAGCGGGGCTCACGCGCGCCGCGGGCTTTCTGCGCGGCGAGGCGGGGCGGCGGCTCGGCTTGCGGTATGCGCCGCGGCTCGAGTTCACGTTCGACGAGCGCGTCGAGGAAGCCGACCGGCTGACCCGACTGATCGATCGCGCCGTGCGCGGCGAGGAGCCTTGAACGGCATTCTGCTGCTCGACAAGCCCGAAGGCATCTCCTCGAACGCGGCGCTTCAACGCGTGAGGCGCCTTCTCGGCGCGCCGAAGGCGGGCCATGTCGGCAGCCTCGATCCGCTCGCGACGGGCATGCTGCCGATCTGTCTCGGCGAGGCGACGAAGCTCGCGGGCGAGATCGTGGGCGGGCGCAAGCGCTACGCCTTCGAGATCGCGCTCGGCGCACGCACCGACACGGGCGATCGGGAGGGCGCGGTGGTCGAGACGTCGCCAGTCCCCGCGCTCGATGCAGCGGCCGTGGAGCGTGCGCTCGCCGGCTTCCGCGGCCGGCTCTCCCAGATCCCGCCGATGTACTCGGCGCTCAAGCGGGGCGGTGAGCCTCTGTACCGCCTGGCGCGCGCCGGCATCGAGGTCGAGCGCGCCGCCCGAGAGATCGAGATCGAGGAGATCGCGATCACGTCGATGCGGCAGAACGTCATCGGCTTCGAGACGCTGTGCTCCAAGGGCACCTACATCCGCGTCCTCGGCGAGGACATCGCGCGCGCGCTCGGCACGTGCGGGCACGTGATCCGATTGCGGCGGCTCTCCGTCGCGCCGTTCGAGCGCGAGCTGATGCTGGGGCTCGACGAGGTGGAGGCGATCTGTCGCGCCGGGGGACGGCCGAAGCTCTTGGCGCCCGATCAGGCGCTGTCCGACCTGCCGGCGGTCGTCGTGCCGCAGGAGTCGGCGCGGCGGCTCATGCACGGGCAGGCCGTCGCGGTGGGCGCGGGCGTCGAGATCTCCGCGACTCAACCCTCCCGCGTGCGGCTCTACGACGAGCGCGGGCGCTTCCTCGGACTCGGGCTGGCCGACGGGCTGGCGGACGGGCGCGGCACGGTCAGGCCAAAGCGGATGTTTCTTGTGGGGGAGGGGGGCAGCGAGTAGAATGCCGCGCCTCAACGAGACAGGGTGAATACCCCGGGATTTTCGGGACTCGAGCGCAATGGCATTGAGCAGCGAAAAGAAGGGCGGAATCGTCGCGCAGTTCCGCCGCAATCCGACGGACACCGGCTCGCCGGAGGTGCAGATCGCGCTTCTCTCGGAGCGGATCAACGGCCTCAGCGAGCATTTCACCGCGCACAAGCGCGACCACGCCTCGCGCCGGGGCCTGGTGAAGCTCGTCAATCAGCGCCGCAAGCTCCTCGACTATCTGAAGTCGACGCAGCCCGCGAGATACCAGGAGCTCGTCGAGCGCCTGGGGCTTCGCCGCTGATCGCCCTTTGAAGGCCGCGCCGGATCGACTCCCGCGCGGCCTTCGACCATCTTGCTTCCCCGGATTGAGGATCGAATCGTGAGCGTCTTCTCGAAGTCTTTCGCCTATGGGCCGCATACGGTCACGCTGGAAACGGGCGAGCTCGCGCGGCAAGCCGATGCCGCCGTCAAAGTCGCAATGGGCGATACCGTCGTGCTCGTGACCGCGGTGGCGCAGCAGCACGCGCAGCCAGGACGCGACTTCCTGCCCCTCACCGTCAACTACGTCGAGAAGACCTACGCGGCAGGGCGCATCCCGGGCGGATTCTTCAAGCGCGAAGGGCGCCCGACGGAGAAGGAAACACTCACGTCGCGCCTCATCGACCGGCCCATCCGGCCGCTCTTTCCGGACGGCTTCCACAACGATGTGCAGGTCGTGGCGACGGTGCTGTCCGTCGATCCGGAGATCGATCCGGACATCGCCTCGATGCTCGGCGCCTCCGCCGCGCTCTCGCTCTCCGGCGTGCCTTTCAACGGTCCGATCGGCGCCGCGCGCGTGGGCTATCGCGACGGCAAGTACCTGCTCAACCCGACCGCGACCGACCTCGAGACCTCGCAGCTGCACCTCGTCGTCGCAGGCACGGAGCAGGCGGTGCTCATGGTCGAGTCGGAAGCGAAGGTGCTGCCCGAGGACGTGATGCTCGGCGCCGTGGTCTTCGGCCACAAGGAGATGCAGGTCGCGATCCGGGCGATCCGCGAGCTCGTGGTCGAGGCGGGCAAGCCGCGCTGGAACTGGCAGCCGCCCGCGGAGAACGCGGAGCTCGCGAGCGCGGTGGCCTTGCATGCCGAGGCGGCGCTCGCCCAGGCGTACACGATCACCGAGAAGCTCCAGCGCCGCACGCGCATCCAGGAAGTGACGAATCAGACGCTCGCGGCGCTTGCTTCGGGCGAGGGTGCGAAGTGGACCGCGGAGCAAGTGCAGGCGCAGCTCTTCAAGCTCGAGAGCAACATCGTCCGCCAGAGAATCCTGAACGGCGAGCCGCGCATCGACGGCCGGGACACGAAGACCGTCCGCCCCATCAGCGTCAAGGTGGGCCTGCTGCCGCGCACGCACGGCTCGGCGCTGTTCACGCGCGGAGAGACCCAGGCGCTCGTCACGACGACGCTCGGCACGACGCGGGATGCGCAGATCATCGACGGGCTCGAAGGCGAACGGCGCGAGCCGTTCATGCTGCACTACAACTTCCCGCCGTTCTCGGTGGGCGAGACCGGGATACTCGGCTCGCCGAAGCGCCGCGAGATCGGCCACGGCAATCTCGCCCGTCGCGGCGTCGCGGCGGTGATGCCGGACATGCAGAAGTTTCCGTACGTCATCCGCGTCGTCTCCGAGATCCTGGAGTCGAACGGCTCGAGCTCGATGGCGAGTGTCTGCGGGACGAGCCTTTCGCTCATGGACGCGGGCGTGCCGATCAAGGCGCCGGTCGCGGGCGTGGCGATGGGCCTCGTGCTCGAAGGCTCGCGCTTCAAAGTCCTCACCGACATCCTGGGCGATGAAGACCACCTTGGCGACATGGACTTCAAGGTGGCCGGCACGAAGGACGGTGTGACTGCGCTGCAAATGGACATCAAGGTCGAAGGCGTGACGCCCGAGATCATGCGCATCGCGCTCGACCAAGCCCGCGAGGGGCGGCTGCACATCCTCGACGAGATGAACAAGGTGCTCCCCGCACCGCGCGCGGAGATGTCCGAGTGGGCGCCCTCCATCATCACGCTCAAGATCGACCCGGAGAAGATCCGCGACGTGATCGGCAAGGGCGGCGCCGTCATCCGGCAGATTACGGAGGAGACGGGCACGACCATCGACATCGAGAGCGACGGCACGGTGAAGATTGCCTCCGTGAGCGGCTCGGCCGGCCGCGAGGCGCAGCGTCGCATCGAGCTCATCACCGCCGACGTGGAGGTCGGGCGCGTCTACGAGGGGCGAGTCGCGCGGCTCATGGACTTCGGCGCGTTCGTCACGATTCTCCCAGGCCGCGACGGGCTCGTGCACATCTCGCAGATCTCCGACGAGCGGGTCGAGCGCGTGAGCGACAAGCTCAAGGAGGGCGACGTGGTGCGCGTGAAGGTGCTCGAAGTCGACCGCCAGGGCCGCATCCGCCTCTCCATGCGCAACGTCGAGGCGGCCTGATCGGCGCGGGAGCGCCTTTCCCGGACCGGATCGCGCCGCGCCTCAGTCGGATTCGCCGCGCCCCCGCGGCGTGGAGCCGATGAGCGCGCGGAAGATCTCCTGCTGCGCGGCGCGCCAGCGCTGGAAGTTCTTGGGCGCGATCACGGCGGCCACCTCGTGCGGGTCCACGCCGACGACTCTCTTCGCCCGCTCGCGCAGCTCATTCTGCTGATTAGCGAAGAGCTTCAAGCTCTGCTCGAGATAGCAGCCCGTCAGGTGCTGCATGGCTCCGCCGCCGTACGAGCGAATGAGCTGCGCCAGGAAGTCCCGGCTCATCAGCGGCTCGCTCCCGTGCTCCAGCTCGGCAATCACCTGCAGAAGAATGCCGTTCGTGATGTCCTTCTGCGACGTCTTGTCCAGTACGACGAAGTCGATGTATTCGACGACAAGCTTGCGGACGTCCTCGAGCGTGATGTAGCGGCTCTCGACCGTATCGTAGAGGCGACGATTGGGATATTTCTTGATGACCCTCGGTTCGCTCATGACAAGCTCCCGTCTTCTCGTGCCGAGCACCGCCGGCGGCTGACAGCCGACGGGACCCCTCCCTCGAAGCGCCCCCGTGACGGCGCCGTTTCGCCCGCATCGCGTACCTTATTACACGGCGGCAGGGACCCCCAAATCAGCTTGTCAATTCTGCTGTGGGCTCTGCTGCTGGCGCAGGAACGGATTTCAGGCCGGCGAGGGGGTCGAGACGCCAATGGCGCACGGCCCAAGCGAGCTGGACGGGAGCCGGCTCGCGCATGAGCTCCGGCGGCGGGTCCTGCCTGAGCAGCCGCAGCGTCTGCCACAGCCATGCACCGGAATGGAGCGGATCGACCGGCGCGGAGCGGCGCGACTTTGCCAGCTTGCTGCCGTCTGGCTCTACGACTAGCGGCAAGTGGGCGAATGCCGGCGGATCGAGGCCGAGCGCCCGGGCGATCGCGATCTGCCAAGCCGTGCTGTCGAGCAGATCGGCCCCCCGCACCACGTCCGTGATGCCCTGCGCAGCGTCATCGATGGTGACGGCAAGCTGGTAGGCGATCAGGCCGTCCCGGCGGCGCACCACCACATCGCCGAGCCTTCGCAGCGCGAATTCCTGCGGACCCTGGATGCGGTCGTCGAACCGCACGACGCCCTCGTCCACCCTGAAGCGCAGGGCCGTAGGGCCGGCGCGAGTGGGACCCTTGCGGCACGTGCCCGGATACCCGCGATCATGCAGCCCCGTGAGCTCGCGGCGCGAGCAGCTGCACTGGAAAAGGAGACCCTTCGAGGCGAGGACGGCGAGCGCGGCGGCATAGCGCTCGGTGCGGCGGCTCTGATATTCGACTTCGCCGTCCCAGCCGAGGCCGAAGCCCTCGAGCGTGCGCAGAATACCCTCCGCGCATCCCGGCACCACGCGCGGGGTGTCGAGGTCTTCGATCCGCAAGCGCCATTGGCCGCCGCGGCTTCGCGCGTCGAGGAAGCTTCCGACCGCGGCGAGGAGGGATCCGAGATGCAGGGGCCCGGTCGGAGAGGGCGCAAAACGGCCGACGTATCCCGCCGGCCCAAGTCCGCGCTCAGCGATACCGGTCGTCCCGGTCGCCGTACTGGCGCTCGCGCCGCTCGCGTCGCTCCTGCGCTTCGATGCTGAGGGTCGCGACGGGCCGCGCTTCGAGCCGCTTGATGCCGATCTCCTCGCCGGTCTCGAGGCAGTAGCCGTAGGTGCCGTCCTCGATCCGCTTCAGCGCCTCGTCGATCTTGCGGATGAGCTTGCGCTCACGGTCGCGCGTCCTCAACTCGAGGCTGAATTCCTCCTCCTGGGTCGCCCGATCGTTCGGGTCCGGGAAGTTGGCCGCCTCGTCCTTCATGTGAGTGACGGTGCGGTCCACCTCCTCCATCAAGTCGCGCTTCCAGTTGAGCAGGATGTTGCGGAAGTGCTCCACCTGCTCCTTGCTCATGTACTGCTCGCCGCGCTTGAGGATGTACGGCTTGACGTTGCGCGGGCCGGCGAGGAGGCTTCCCGGCTCGGCGCCGTCGGTGTCATCGGCCTCCACGCTCGTCGAGAGGGGCTGCCCGCGCGGAGAGGTGACAGGCGACGCCTTCGCCTCCTCAGGCGCGGTGCTCGGTTCCGAGACGGTCGTTGCGGCGGCCGCCACCGATGCTTCTTCGGCAGCTCCTCGCATCACCTCCGTCGCCTCCGTTCTCTCTCCGTTTACCGTGTGGGGAATGACGGCGATCGGATGAGCCTTGCGGGCCGCGGTCGCAGCTGCCGCCTTGGCTCGCGCATGGCCCGCGACTTTGGCGCGCTCAGGGGGCTTGCGCACCGCGGCCTTCCGGGCCGCGGCGGCGCGGCTGACGGACTTCTTGCCCTTGGCAGGCTTCGGCGCGGTTTTCTTGGCCGACATCAGTCACTCCTCAAAAGCATCGAGCCTTCAAAGGACGCGCGATTATACCGGCGCACCCGGGCGTGTACAGGGCGCGGGAGCTGGGTCGCAATGCGGCCCCGAGCGTTGTCAAGTCCCCCGCCGGAAGGCCGGTGGCCGGCCGCCGCGGGGCGAGCCCGCGTGGGAGCGGCGAGCGGGCGCACATGGCTGTGCGCCCAGGTCTTGCGCGCAGCAGGAGAGCGCAGCGCGATGCGAGCGGGTGAGCCCGCGAGGGGGAGAGAGGCTACGGCAGGACGACGGGCGGAGCGGGCGCCCAGCCGGGTTGCCGGCGCTCGACGACCACCGTGGTGTAGATCCCGCCGCGCACGTTGAAGCGGGCCGCGAGCTTCAAGTACCGCGGCGCGAGCAGCCCGTCGAGCGCGCCGGCGATCTCGTTGGTCACGGCCTCGTGGAAAGCGCCGCGGTCACGGAACGACCAGAGATAGAGCTTGAGCGACTTGAGCTCGACGCAGAGCCGGTCCGGCACATATTCCAGCTCGAGCGTCGCGAAGTCGGGCTGGCCCGTCTTCGGGCACAGGCACGTGAACTCCGGCAGCGTCATGCGGATCGTGTAGTCGCGGTCGGCCGCGGGATTCGCGAAAGTCTCGAGCGGGAGAGCGCGAAGATCGGGCATGCTTCAAAGGCGCGCGTCAAAAGATTAATTTATCATGGCACTTCAGTGACGGGGCCATCGAGCTCGGTCACGCCACGGGGTCAGCCACGCACGATGCGTCTCACCAAGATAAAGCTCGCCGGCTTCAAATCCTTCGTCGATCCCACCACGGTCTCCTTTCCCGGCAATCTCACTGGGGTCGTCGGCCCGAACGGCTGCGGCAAGTCGAACATCATCGATGCGGTGCGCTGGGTGATGGGCGAGCTCTCGGCGCGGCACCTGCGCGGGGACTCGATGGCCGACGTGGTCTTCAACGGCTCGGTCGGGCGCAAGCCGGTCGGCAGCGCTTCGGTCGAGCTGATCTTCGACAATGCCGACGGCAAGATCGGGGGCCCCTACGCCGCCTACAACGAGGTCTCCCTGCGGCGTGTGGTCTCCCGCGACGGCAGCTCGAGCTACTACATCAACGGCGTCCGCTGCCGGCGCAAGGACATCACCCACCTCTTCCTCGGCACGGGCCTGGGATCGCGCAGCTACGCGATCATCGAGCAGGGCATGATCTCGCGCGTCATCGACGCGAAGCCGGAGGACATGCGCGCGCTGCTCGAGGAGGCGGCGGGCATCTCCCGGTACAAGGAGCGGCGCCGCGAGACCGAGGCGCGTATCGCCGACACCCGCGAGAACCTCGAGCGCCTGCAGGACGTGCGCGACGAGGTGGAGAAGCAGATCCGCCACTTGCAGCGCCAGGCCGCCGCGGCGCGGCGCTACCGGGAGCTCAAAGAGGAGGAGCGGCGCACGGCGGCGGAGCTGCTGGCTCTCAAGATGCGCGAGCTCGCGAGCGGCGCCGCAGTGCACGACTCGGCGATGCGCGAGCGCGATCTTGCGCTCCAAGCGGCGCTCGCGGAGCTACGCTCGCTCGAAGCAGCTCTCGAGAAGCAGCGAGCATTCCATGCGGAGCGCACCGAGCGCGTGTCGACGGCGCAGGGCCGGTACTACGAGACCGGCGCCGAGGCGAGCCGAGCGGAGCAGAGCATTCGGCACCTGCGCGAGCTGCGCGACCGGCAGCGCAACGACCTCACGCAGGCGCGCGCGACGCTCACGGAGCTCGCCTCCCACATCGAGCGCGATGAGCGGCAGATCGCGGAGCTGCGGCTCGAGATCGCACGACTCGCCCCGGAGCTCGAGCAGGCGCAGCGCGCCGAGCAGTCGGCCGCGGAGGCGCTTGCGACCGCGGAGCGGGAGCTTGCGGACTGGCAGCAGCGCTGGGAGACGTTCAATCGGGAGCTCGGCGCCGCGAGCCAGACGACACAGGTCGAGCGCGCGCGCATCGAGCAGCTCGAAAGCGAGCGGCGCCGGCTCTCCGAGCGGGCGGACCGCCTGGCCGTGGAGCGCGCCGAGCTCGAAGCGCAGGAGGCGAGCGGCGGTCTCGCGGCGCTCGCGGAGCGCGAGTCCCGCGCGCGCGCGCAGAGCGACGAGCTGGCGCGCGCGCTCGCGGCGGCGCACGAATCGGCGCAGCAGCTGCGCGCCGAGCAGCTGGCCCTCGAATCGAGGCTCGAATCGGCGCGCGGTGACCGCGACCGCGTCCGCAGTGAGCTGATGTCGCTCGATGCGCTGCAGAAGGCCGCACTGACTCACAACGCGGGCCGCGCCTCGGAATGGCTGGGCCGCAGCGGGCTCGCGAGCCAGCCCCGCGTCGCGGAGCAGCTGGAAGTGGCCGAGGGCTGGGAGCGCGCGGTCGAGACGGCGCTCGGCGACTACCTCGAAGCGGTCTGCGTCGAACGGCTCGACGACCTTGCCGCCTCGCTCGATGAGCTTGCGAATGGGCGGCTCGCGCTGGTGGAGCACAGGGCGCCGATTGTCCCTGGCGGGGGGCCCGGGACCGCGGCGGGCGCAGCCGGCGCAGACGTGGCCGAGGTGGGCGCAGCCGCGACCGAGGTTGGCGCCACCGACGCCGGCGCGACCCGGTCGTACGCAGTCGCGGCGGGCGCGGCCCCGTCGGGGGACCCCTCCGTACCGGCGGCCCCGTCCCTTGCGGCGAAAGTTCTCCGCGGTCCCGGCGCCGTGCTGCAGCAGCTCGGCTCGGTGCTCGCGGGCGACTCGCTCGTGGAAGCGCTGCGCACGCGCTCCGCGTTGCTGCCGGGCCAGTCGATCATCACGCGCGGCGGCGAATGGGTGGGTCGCGATTGGATCCGCGTCAATCGCGGCCACGATCAACATGCGGGCATCATCGAGCGCGAGCAGCGGCTGAAGGCGTTGCGCGCACAGCTGGACCGCCACGGCGAGCATGTGCGAGACATCGAGACGCACCTCGCCTCCGTGCGCCAGGCGCTCATCAAGGCCGAGCACCGCCGCGACCAGCTGCAAGCGGACATCCAGCAGGCGCACCGCGAGCACGCGGACCTCACCGGCAAGCTCGAGGCGATGCGGGCGCGCATGCAGGAGTCGGTGCTGCGGCGGGGACGCCTCGACGAGGAGGCCGCTCGGACGGCTCGCGAGATCGGCGCCGCCGAGGAGGCGCTCACGCGTGCGCGCCTCGCCCATGAGCGCGGGCTCGCAACGCTCGGCGATCTCGACTCGCGCCGCCCGGACCTCGAAGGGGAGCGCGAGGAGCGCCGCGAGACCGTTGCGCGCGCCCGGTCGCGTGTGGAGGCCGCGCAGCGGGCGGCGCGTGACCTGCTGATCGCGAGCGAGTCGCGACGGTCGAGCGAAAGCTCGATGGCCGTCTCGCTCGCGCGCATGATCGAGCAGCGCGCGCAGCTCGGGCAGCGCTGCGAGGAGCTGGAACGCGAGCTCGCGGGCGGCGATGCGCCTATCCTCGAGCTCGAAAGCCGTTTGAACGAGCTACTGGCGCGCCGGCTCGACGTGGAGAGCGAGCTCGCCGCGGCGCGGCGCGCGCTGGAGGAGGCCGACGCGGAGCTGCGCACGCTCGATGAGCGGCGCATGCGGGCCGAGCAGCGCGTGCTCGAAGCGCGCGAGGCGATGGAACAGGCCCGGCTCAGCGCCCAGGAGACGCGCGTGCGGCGCGAAGCGCTCGCCGAGCAGCTCGCGGCGACGCAGTTCGCGTTCGACGAGATCGAGCAGGGCCTCGCGCCGGACGCCGACCCTCTCAAATGGGAGGAACGGCTCGCCGATGTCCGCGTGAGCCTCGAGAAGCTGGGACAGGTCAACCTCGCGGCGATCGATGAGCTGCGAGAGCAGACAGAGCGCAGGGAATACCTCGACCGTCAGTTCAAGGACCTGACGGATGCGCTCACGACGCTCGAGGAGGCCATGCGCCGGATCGACAAGGAGACGCGCACGCGCTTCGAGGAGACGTTCGAGCGGATCAACGTCGGCCTGAAGGAGAAATTCCCGCGCCTCTTCGGCGGGGGACACGCCTACCTCGAGCTCGTGGGCGATGACGTGCTCACGGCCGGCGTCGCCGTGATGGCGCGCCCGCCGGGCAAGCGCAACAGCACCATTCACCTGCTCTCGGGCGGCGAGAAGGCGCTCACGGCGGTCGCGCTCGTCTTCTCGATCTTCGACCTCAATCCCGCGCCGTTCTGCCTGCTCGACGAGGTGGACGCGCCGCTCGACGAATACAACATTGGCCGCTTCTGCGACATCGTGCGCGAGATGTCCGAGCGGGTGCAGTTCATCTTCATCACGCACAACAAGGCGACGATGGAGCTCGCCTCGCAGCTCATCGGCGTGACGATGAATGAGCCCGGCGTCTCCCGGCTCGTGGCGGTCGATGTGGAGGAGGCGATGCGCCTCGCCGCAGTCTGACGGCCGAGGGCATCGACGTCATGCCCGAGTTGCGTTGGACGCTTCTCATCATCGGGATCGTGTTCCTCGCCGCTCTCGCGTGGTGGGAGCTGCGCCGTTCGCGCGGGGCGCCTCCGTTGCTCGGGGAGCGATCGCGCGGCGCACCCGGTCACGAGGCGCAGTCCCCCTTTGCGGACCGCCCGCTCGCGGACGGCATCAAGCACGAGCCCACGATCTCCTTCCCGGCGATCGAGACGCGCGAGCCGATGCAGGACCTGCCTGGCGTCGATGTAGTCGATGACTCGCTCATCGGCTTGCGGATCGACGGCGCCCGCGAGGAACAAAGCGCAGGGCCCCTGAACGAGGAAGCCATCGAGCCGATCGTCCCGACGCCAGCGCCTCGTGAGCACGAGGAGAGCGCGCCGCTGCTCGGCGTCGCGCCGCTTCCGCAGCCGACGGATCCGATCGTGGACTGGCCGGACGAGTCCGTCCGGCGCATCGTCGCGCTGCGGCTCGTTGCGCCGGGCGAGCGCTTTTCCGGCCGCGCGGTCCGCCAGGCGCTCTCGGCCGAAGGGTTCGTGCTCGGGAAGCTTTCAATCTTCCACCGCGCAGGACCCGACGGCCGCGCGATCGTGAGCGCGGCGAGCCTGACGAAACCCGGCACGTTCGACAAGGATTCGATCGACATGCAGCGCTACGGCGGCCTCAATCTGTTCGCTGTGCTGCCCGGCCCGCTGCCGCCGGCACAGGCATTCGATGAGCTGCTGTCGTCTGCCCGGAACTTGAGCGAGCGGCTGCAAGGCGCGCTGCAGGATGAGCGCGGCGAGCCGCTGACGCCGATGCGCGCCGCGATGATGCGCGAAGCGCTTGCCGGCGAGGTCGAGGCGAGTGGTTGAGAACGGGCGGAGCAAGGGAGCTCGCAAGCAGCCATCCCTGGCGCGCCGACCGGTCCGGCCATCCTGGCTGGTCGCTCGCGACTCGGGCGCGGCTCGCCCCGAGCCGTCGGCACGGATCGCTGAGCTCAGGCGTGAGATCGGGCGCCACAATCGCCTGTATTACGAGCTCGACCGCCCCGCAATCTCGGACGCCGAGTACGACGCCTTGATGGGCGAGCTGCGGGCGCTCGAGCGCGAGCATCCCGAGCTCATCACCCCGGACTCCCCGACGCAGCGCGTCGGCGCACAGCCGTCCGGCAAGTTCCCCAAGGTGCGGCATGCCGTGCCGATGCTGTCGCTCGCGAACGCTCTCACGCCGGAGGAAGTCGTGGGCTTCCTGGATCGCATCCGCCGCTTCTTGAAGCTCGGTGCCGGCGAGCCGATCGAGCTCACCGCGGAGCCGAAGATCGACGGCCTCTCGCTCTCCCTGCGCTACGAACGGGGGGTGCTCGTACGCGGCGCGACGCGCGGCGACGGCGTGGAGGGTGAGGACGTGACCCCCAACGTGCGGCGCGTGAAGGACATCCCCGAGCGGCTGGCCGGCTCCCGCGCGCCCGCCGTCTGCGAAATCCGCGGCGAGGTTTACATGACGCGCTCGGCATTCCTCGCGCTCAACGAGCAGCAGGCGGCCTCGGGCCGCACCGTCTTCGCGAATCCCCGCAATTCGGCCGCCGGCTCGCTGCGCCAGCTCGATCCGGAAGTGACCGCTTCCCGTCCGCTGCGTTTCTTCGCCTACGGCTGGGGCGAGGTGAGCGCGCTGCCGGCCGATACGCAGTGGGGCATGCTGCAATGGCTCGCGGCGCACGGACTGCCGACCAATCCCCTCGCACGCCTCTGTCGATCGCTGGACGAGCTGCTGGCTTACCATCGCGAGATGGAGCTCGGGCGCGCGGCGCTCGACTACGACATCGACGGCGTCGTCTACAAGGTCAACCGCCTCGATTGGCAGGAACGCCTGGGTTTCGTCGGCCGCGACCCGCGCTGGGCCGTGGCGCACAAATTTGCCGCTCAGAAGGCCGTGACGACCGTGAAGGCGATCGAGGTGCAGGTCGGGCGCACGGGTGCGCTCACGCCGGTCGCGAAGCTCGCGCCGGTCAATGTCGGCGGCGTCGTGGTCTCGAACGCCTCGCTGCACAACGAGGACTACATCCGCTCGCTCGACGTGCGGATCGGGGACACGGTGACCATTCAGCGCGCGGGCGATGTGATCCCTCAGGTGTCCGGCGTCGTCCTCGAGCGGCGGCCGCAGGGCGCGCAACCCTATGAATTTCCGCGCATCTGCCCCTGTCCGCTCGCGACGCCGGTCGTGCGCGATCGCACGGCGTCGGGCGAGGAAGGCGCCGTCGCACGCTGCTCGGGCGAGCTTGCCTGTCCGCACCAGCGCATCGAGCATCTGCGCCACTTCGTCTCACGGCGCGCGTTCGACATCGAAGGGCTGGGGGAGAAGCAGATCACGCTCTTTTACGAGCAGGGTTGGGTCAAAGAGCCGGCGGATCTCTTCACGCTCGCCCGGCGCAACGCCTCGATCCGGCTCGAGGAGCGCGAGGGCTTCGGCGAAGTGTCCGTGCGCAAGCTCTTCGAGGCGATCGAGGCGCGCCGTACGATCCCGCTCGAGCGCTTCATCTATGCGCTCGGCGTGCGCCACGTCGGGGAGACGACTGCTCGCTCCCTCGCACGCGGCTACGGCAGCTTCGCCGCCTTCCGGGAAGCCTGCCGGCGGCTTGCGACAGGAAACAGTGAGGAACGCGCCGAAGCGCGGCAGGAGCTCGACGCGATGGATCAGATCGGAGACACGGTGATCGACAGCCTCGCGAGATATTTCGCCGAGCCGCACAACGTCGGCGCCGTCGACCGGCTCGCGGAGCAGGTCCGGATCGTCGATGCGGAGCGCCCCGCCCACGAGTCGCCGATCGCCGGCAAGACGATCGTGTTCACCGGCCGGCTCGAACGAATGACGCGGGAGGAGGCGAAAGCGCTCGCCGAGCGGCTGGGCGCGACCGTAAGCGGCAGCGTCTCAAAGAAGACCGACCTCGTCGTCGCGGGCCCCGAGGCCGGCTCGAAGCTGAAGAAGGCCTCCGATCTCGGCGTGGCCGTGCTCGACGAGGCCTCGTTTCTACAGCTCATCGGGGCGAAGTAGGGCGGCTCCGTTCGGGACGGCCCGCCGGGGCTCAGCCATCAAGTAGGACGCGCAGCCTTCCGGTCGATCTTCGCCTTCTGCATGAGCTCGTCCTCGTAAGCTCTAAATTTATTTTGCTTCACGATCTCGACGAGGCGCTGCCGGACGCTGTCGAAGGGAGGGGGCGACAGGTCCCGCGTGGCTTCGAGCTCGATGATGTGCCAGCCGTACTCGGTGTGCACCGGCTCGTGCGTGTACTCGCCAGGCTTGAGCCGGACGACGGCATCCGCGAACGACTTGACCATGTGATCGGGCGTGAACCAGCCGAGATCGCCGCCGTTGTCCTTCGAGCTGTCCATCGACTCGCGCTTGGCGACGTCCGCGAAATTCGCGCCGTGATCCAGCTGCTCGATGAGCTTCTTCGCATAAGGCTCCGTCGCAACGAGGATGTGGCGCGCGTGGTATTCGGTGTGTGGGGCGCGGGCGACCTGCGTCTCGTACTCGGCGCGCAGCTCCTGCTCGGTCGGCTGGCGATCCTTGAGGTACCGCTCGGCGACGATCGACTGCAGGACGTTGAGGCGCGAGATCTCGAGCAGGTGCTGCGTCTCCGCATCGCGTACCACGCCGTCCTTCTCGGCCTGCTGCGCGACGAGCTGCGCTCGGATGAGATTGTCGAGCGCGGCATCGCGCTGCTCGGCCGGAAGGTCGGTCGAGCTCTTCCCGCCAGTGATGCCCTTCACGTAGAACTCGAAGAAATCGCGCGTGATCGGCACGCCGTTGACGGTCGCGACGGGCGGGGAAGTGTCCGCGGAGGTCTGTGCGGCGCTTTGTGCGCCTCGCTCCTGGCAGGCGGTCAGGGTGATCGCGGCCATCGCGAGCATGGCGATGATCAGCGCTTGGGGGACGATCCTGGGGTGGGGCAGGAATCCGCCGCGCCGCAGGACGGGATTGATCATCGAAATATTATCTTTTTTCACAATATGTTATACCATAATTATGAAGTAACTTCTTCAGGAGTCCGCGCCTCGATGGCGAGCGCGTGCACTCCGGTCTCTGCGAGAGTGCCGGCAGATCCCACGATCCCGGCGACGGCCTGATAGATGAGGCGATGGCGCGCGAGGCGGGAGAGGCCACGGAAGCGCTCGGAGACGACACACACCCGGAAATGTCCGCCCTCGCGCGCGCCGGCATGGCCTGCGTGGCGGGCGCTTTCATCCTCGACGACGAGTCCAAGCGGCGCAAGCTCGCGCTCGAGCGCGGCTCTGATCCGCTCCGCGGTTTGATGGTGCACCGGGGATCGGTTGGAGGGGGACTCGGGAGGCATCGGCGCCGCGTTCGACCGGCTCACTCGGGGACGCCTGCCCGGGGGGCGCCCGCTCCGGCCGTCGCGGGCGCGGCCCGGCGGGACAGCCAGATGACCTGCGCGAAGATGAAAGCGGCCGTCGCCAGCGTAAGCCCGAAGACTTTGAAGCTCACCCACGTCCGCTCGCTCGCATGATAGGCGACGGCGAGATTGAGCGCGCCGAGCGCCGCGTAGAACGCCACCCAGAGCCCATTGAGGCGCCGCCACAGGCTGTCGGATAGCTCCATCGTGGGATCGAGCGCCTTGCCGAGAAGTCTGGCGACGAGCGGCCGCTTGCCGATCCAGAAGCTCGCAAGGAACGCCGCCGCCGCGAGCCAGAAGAACACGGTGGGCTTCCACTGAATGTAGCGCCGATCGTGCAGGAGCAGCGTCGCCGTGCCGAAGACGAACACCAGCCCCGCGGAGAGCCCGTGGCGCAGAGGGATGCGCCGCGCTCGCGCCGCGTCCAGCACGAGCACGGCGGCCACGGCAGCCATCAGCGCGGCTGTCGCGACGTAGATGCCGCGGAGGTAATACGCGACGATGAACACGGCGAGCGTCGCAAGCTCGAGAGCGTTCTGCATGCCTGCCTGGTGACTCGAGTGAGGGCTCGAGCCGGGGCTTGCCGCCCGGCCCGGTCGAAGAGGCCGCGTATCATAGCCCAAATCTCCCCGATCGGCCCGCGGGCGCATCCCTTGAGTCAGCTGTTCACGCTACACCCGGCGAATCCCGAGCCGAGGCTGATCCGCCGCGCGGCGCAGATCGTCCGTGGAGGCGGCATCATCGCCTATCCCACGGATTCCTGTTACGCGCTCGGCTGCCACATCGGCGACAAGGCGGCTCTCGAGCGCGTGCGGCGGATCCGGGAGGCCGACCGCCATCATCATTTCACGCTGGTCTGCCGCAGCGTGGGCGAGGCCGCTCGCTATGCGAGAATCGACACGCCCCAGTTCCGCCTATTGAAGGCCTGCACTCCGGGTCCCTATACCTTCCTGCTCCCGGCGACGCGCGAGACGCCGCGGCGCGTGCAGCACGAGCGGCGGCGCACGATCGGCATCCGCGTGCCCGCTCATCCCGTACCTCTCGCGCTGCTCGCCGAGCTCGGCGAGCCGCTCATGAGTTCGACGCTCATCCTGCCCGGCGATCCGCTGCCCCTGAGCGACGCACGCGAGATCCGCGAGCGTCTGGAGCATGTCATAGACGCGGTGCTCGACGGCGGGAACTGCGGCATCGAGCCGACGACCGTCATCGATCTCGCGGTCTCGCCACCCGCCGTCGTCCGCCGCGGCAAGGGCGACCTCGCGGTTTTCGGCCTATAATCGCCCCGACTTCATGAGCGTAAATCCACAGACGCGGCGCGTGCTCTCGGGGATGCGGCCGACGGGTCCCCTGCACCTCGGGAACTTTCACGGCGCGCTCCGCAACTGGGTCGAGCTGCAATACCAGTACGAGTGCTTCTTCTTCATCGCGGACTGGCACATGCTCACGACCGGCTACGAGGACACCTCGGCGCTGCAGGAGCACATCCGCGCGGTGCTCATCGACTGGCTGGCCGCGGGCTTGAATCCCGGCGTCGCGACGCTTTTCATCCAGTCGCACGTGCCCGAGCATGCCGAGATGCACCTGCTGCTCTCGATGATCACCCCGCTCGGCTGGCTCGAGCGCGTCCCGACGTACAAGGAGCAGCAGGCCGAGCTGCGCGAGAGGGACCTGGCGACCTACGGCTTTCTCGGCTATCCCTTGCTGCAAAGCGCGGACATCCTGCTCTACCGGGCCGATTTCGTGCCGGTCGGCGAGGATCAGGTGGCGCACGTCGAGATCACGCGCGAGATCGCGCGCCGCTTCAATCATCTCTACGGCCGCGAGCCGCAGTTCGAGGAGAAGGCCGAGCGCGCGGTGCAAAGCCTAGGCGGACGCAACAGCACGCTCTATCGCCAGCTGCGCCGCCGCTACCAGGAAGGCGGAGATGCGGAGGCGCTCGCGCGCGCCAGAGCGCTCGTGCAGGCGAACAACCGCATCACCGTCGCCGACCGGGAGCGCCTGCTCGGCTTCCTCGAAGGCTCGAGCGTCAGCATCCTGCCCGAGCCGCAGGTTCTGCTCACCGCGACTCCGCGCGTGCCCGGCCTCGATGGACGGAAGATGTCGAAGTCCTACGGGAATACGATCGGCCTGCGCGAGGACCCAGACGCCGTCGCGCAGAAGCTGCGCACCATGCAGACCGATCCGGCGCGCGTGCGGCGCACCGATCCGGGCGACCCTGACAAATGCCCGGTGTGGGACCTGCACAAGATCTACTCGGACGACTCGACGCGCGCCTGGGTGAACGAAGGCTGCCGCACCGCGGGCATCGGCTGTCTCGATTGCAAGAAGCCGGTCATCGACAAGATCGTGGAGGAAGTGCGAGGCTTCCGGCGGCGCGCCCAGGAGTTCGAGGACAACCCGGACCTCGTGCGCAGCATCGCCGTCGAGGGCGCGGAGAAGGCGCGCGATGCCGCGCGCCAGACACTCGATGAGGTGCGCCGCGCCATGCATTTGAGGGCGGACTGATCGATGAGGGAGGCGGAAGCGATACGCTCGAAGTCGCCATGACAGGCAAGCCGGAGCTCAAAGTCGTCGTGTCGAACGGCGAGCCGCATGCCGCCGCCGAACCGGCGCCGGAGCAGGTGGAGATGCCCTTCGCCGTGGTGCACGGCGAGCCGATCGCCGTGCTGCCACGCGACCTGTACATCCCGCCGCAGGCGCTCGAGATCTTTCTCGAAGCTTTTGAGGGTCCGCTCGATCTGCTGCTCTACCTCATCCGCCGCCAGAACCTCGATGTGCTCGACATTCCCATCGCGGAAATCACCCGCCAGTACATGCAGTACATCGAGCTCATGCAGGATCTGCAGCTCGAGCTCGCGGGCGAGTACATGTTGATGGCCGCGACCCTCGCGGAGATCAAGTCGCGTATGCTCCTGCCGCGCGCGCACCCCGAGGGCGAGAACGCGGAGGAGGATCCGCGCGCCGAGCTCGTGCGCCGGCTGCAGGAATACGAGCGCTTCAAGCAGGCGGCCGAGAGCCTGGATCAGCTGCCGCGCCTCGAGCGTGACGTGTGGACCGCAAGCGCCGAGCTCAAGGACCGCAAGGTCGTGCGCCTCCTGCCCCAGATCACCCTTCAGGAGATGCTGGCGGCGTTCAAAGAAGTCGTCGTGCGCGCGGAGCTGTTCGCGCACCACCGCATCGAGCGCGAGCGGCTCTCGGTCCGCGCGCGCATGAGCGACATCCTCTCCGCGCTCGAGCAGACGAGCTTCGTGGAGTTCGTTCGGCTCTTTCGGCCGGAGGAGGGGCGGATGGGCGTCACCGTGACGTTCGTCGCCATCCTCGAGCTCGTGCGCGAGGGCTTGATCGACATCGTGCAGCCCGAGCCGTTCGGGCCGCTGCACGTGCGCACCGCCGGTCCGAGCCGCGGGCTGCGGCTCGCTGTTGACAACGACGAGGGAACGGCACGGGAATGAGCGAGCAATATTTGAAGAACGTCGTCGAGGCGGCGCTCCTTGCGGCCGGCCGGCCGCTCTCGCGCGACGACCTCGCCGCCTTGTTCGATGAGGCGCGGCGGCCGGCTACGGCCGACATCGAGGCGGCGATCGCTGCGCTCGCGGCCGACTATGCGGACCGCGGCATCGAGGTGAAGGAGACGGCCACGGGCTTCCGCGTGCAGGTGCGCCGTGAGCTCGCTGAGGAAATCTCGCGGCTGTGGCCCGAGCGGCCGGCGCGCTACTCGCGCGCGCTGCTCGAGACGCTGGCGCTCATCGCCTATCGGCAGCCCATTACGCGTGGCGAGATCGAAGCAGTGCGCGGCGTCGCCGTAAATCCGAACATCGTGAAGACGCTGCTCGAGCGCAACTGGATTCGCGTCGTCGGCCACCGCGACGTGCCGGGCCGCCCCGAGCTGCTCGGCACCACGCGCGAGTTCCTGGACTACTTCGGGCTCAAGAGCCTCGATGAGCTGCCGCCGCTCGCGGAGCTCAAGGCAATGACGGACCTCAACGTCCAGCTGGAGCTCGCCGCGGTGCCGCCGGCAGGCAAGCAAGTATCCGCGTCCGGCTCGAGTGTTGAGACGGGTTCTATGTCGGAGCCCGGTGCGGAACCGACCGAAGGTGATGCCGTGACTCGTCACGGACCCGGTGGCGAGGCGCCCGAGAATGCGGGCGTGGAGGCGGAGTCCGCGGCTGAGGAGCCGGACGAGGAATGCGAGGAGAGCGACGAGAGCGAGGACTCGCAGAGATCGCAAGGACTCGTCGCCGCCCCGCGCCGGCCCGGATAATCCGGCATGCCGCAGGAGGGCGAGCAGCGTCTGCAGAAGGCGCTCGCGCACGTCGGACTCGGCTCGCGGCGTGAGATCGAAGCCTGGATCCGCGCCGGCCGCCTCACGGTGAACGGGAAGGTCGCCGAGCTCGGCACGCGCGTGCGTGGGTCGGATCGCATCCGGCTGGACGGCCGTTTGGTGCGCCAGCGGCCGGTGGAGACAGGGCAGGTGTTTATCTGCCATCGCTCGCCGGGCGACCCGCTCGATGCTGCGCGCCTGCGGCGCTCGGCGCCGGAGCCGGAGCGGGTGGCCGAATCCCTCCCCGAGCGCGAGCGGCGCGACCGGCACGAGCGGCACGTGCAGCGCATGCAGCATGATCAGCGCGAGCCGGAATCTTCGGCTGCCGGAGCGCCCGAGCGCCGTGCGCTCCTCGATCGGCTTCCGCGCTCGGGCGGACGGCGCTTCATCGCCGTCAGTCCCATGCCGCGCCAGGACGGCGGCCTCGAGCTCGTGACCTCCGACGGCGAGATCGCCGAGCGGCTGCAGCGGGCCGTGCGCACGCTCGCCGGCGACTTCCGCGTCCGCCTCCACGGCGCGCTCGATGAAGCGCAGCTCGCGAGCGTGCGTTCGGGCGCGCTCGACGGCGGCGAGCGGCTCGACGTGCTCGATTGTGGGCCGGCGGGCGGGGAGGGGTCGAACCACTGGTATGCGGTCACGATCCGCGGGGCGAGCGGCAAGGAAGTGCGGCAGCTCTTCGAGCGCTCCGGCGGGATCGTGAGCCGGGTCCTGAGGACTCGCCTCGGCCCCGTTGCGCTCGATCGCGCGCTGTCGCGCGGGCGCTTCCGGCGGCTCTCCCGGGCGGAGCTCGCGGCACTGCTCGGCGCGCGTCCTACTGCGCGTCGAAGCTGCCGCCGCTGATGCCTCGACTCGCCGGACCGAGCAGCGCGAGGTACGCGCCGACCAGCGATTCGGGCGTGCGCAGCTTCGCCGGATTCTCCGCGGGATACGCCTGCGCGCGCATGCGGGTGCGCGTCGGGCCCGGATTGAGCGTGTTCACGCGAATCGGCGCGATGTTCGAGAGCTCCGCCGAGAGCACCTGAGCCAGGCCCTCGATGCCGAATTTCGACACCGCGTAGGCGCCCCAGTACGCCTTGCCCCGGCGGCCGACGCCGCTCGAGGTGTAGAGGATCGACGCATCGGCAGAGCGCCTGAGCGCGGGCAGCAGCACCTGCGTGAGCGCGAATGCCGCGGTCAGGTTCACGTGCAGGACGCGGCACCACGTCGGCACGTCGTAATGCTCGATGGGCGTGAGCGTGCCGAGGATCGCCGCGTTGTGCAGCAGGCCGTCGAGGCGCCCGAAGCGCTCCAACACCGCCCCGGCCAGCCTGTCGTAATCGCCGGCGAGGGCGCGCTCGAGATCGAGCACTGCAACGGTCGTCGAGCCGGGCCGCTCCGCCTCGATCTCGTTCTGCACCGCTTCGAGCTTGCGCTGATTGCGTCCGATCAGCACGACGGTCGCGCCGTGCTGTGCGCACGCGCGCGCGACTGCGCGTCCGATCCCCTCGCTCGCGCCGGTGATCGCGATGATCCGGCCATCGAGCTCCGCAGGCGCAGGCACGTGCCGGCGAGGATCGAACCCGGAGCTTGCTTCGGCGCTCACCTCAGCCATGCCTCATCATGCCTCGCGCGCATCCGCGGGTCCTGCTCCGACGCCGGCAATCGCGCCCGTGCGGCGCGCGAGCTGCTCGATGGGCTCGAGCGTTTCGAGCGGCGCGCCGGCGGTCACGCCAAGCTCGGGGAAGCGGCGCGCCTGCGGCAGCACTTGACGCTCGAGTGAGCCTACCGCGGCGTTATACGCTTCGACGGCCGAGCCGAGCCGCGCGCCGAGCTTGCCGAGGTGCGCGACGAACGTCGCGAGCCGCCGGTACAGCTCCTCGCCGAGCCCACGGATGTTCGCGGCGTTCTGCGCGGCGATCGAGTGCCGCCAGCCGTACGCGACGGCCTTGAGCAGCGCGATGAGCGTCGAAGGCGTCGCGATGATCACGCCCTGCCCGAGCGCGCTCTCGAGCAGCTCCGGGCGCTCGGCGAGCGCCGCTGCGAGGAACTGATCGCCCGGCAGGAACAGCACCGCGAACTCCGGGCTGCGCTCGAACTGTGCCCAGTAGCTCTTGCCTGCAAGCTCGCGCACGCGCAGCTCCACTTGCTGCGCATGGCGCTTCAGCGCCGCTGCGCGCGCTTCCTCCGTCGCGGCTTCGAGCGCTTCGAGGTAGGCATCGAGCGGCGTCTTGACATCGACCACGAGGTCGCGGCTGTCGGGCATGTGGACGACGAGATCGGGGCGCAGCGCGCCTTCCTCGCCCAGGACGTGCAGCTGCTCCGTGAAATCGCAGTGCTCGACCATTCCGGCGAGCTCGACGACACGCCTCAACGTGAGCTCCCCCCAGCGGCCGCGCACTTCGGGCCGGCGGAGCGCGGTGACGAGATTGCGCGTCTCGCGCTGCAGCTGTGCCTGGCCGCTCGCCAGCGTCTCGATCTGCGAACGCAGATGCGCGAAGGCGTCGCGCCGCTCGCGCTCGAGCGCCTGTGCCTGCGCTTCGACGCGCTCCAGGGCCGACTTGAGCGGAGCGACCAGCTGCTCGATCGCGGTCTCGCGCTCCTTCAGCGCGCCCTGCGCGGCGGTCTGCTCCCGGCTCAGCGCCTCCCGCGCCATGCGCAGGAACAGCTCGCTGTTTGCGCGCAGCGATTCGGACGCGAGCGAGTCGAACGCGGTGCGCAGGCGCTGCTCCGCTTCCGCGGCGCGGGCGGCGCGCTCCGCTTCCTGTGCGGCCTGTGCGGCAAGCTGCGCGCGCGCGCGTTCGAGCTCGAGCGCGAGGACCTCTATGCGCCGCGCCGCGCGCAGGTGCGCGAGGAGCGCGCCGAGGGCCGCGCCGGCGAGGAGCGCGAGCGAGGCGACGAGCGCAGCAAGCGAGTCGGTCATGGTCTCGTCTCCCGCACGAAATGCGCGATGTAGTTGACGGACGGATCGCGGCTCACGCGGCAGTCTCCCGTGAACGGGTCGATCTCGAGACCGGCGACGTCGCGCAGCGCGAGCCCGGCGGCGCGGCCCCAGCGCGCAAGCTCGGACGGACGGATGAAGCGCTCGTACTCGTGCGTCCCGCGCGGCAGCAGGCGCAGCACATACTCGGCGGCGACGATCGCCGCGAGGAACGACCGCAGATTCCGGTGCAGCGTCGAGACGAAGACGTGTCCGCCGGTCGTCGCGAGTCGTGCGAGCGTCGCAAGCATCGCGGCGGGTTCCGGGACGTGCTCGAGCATTTCCATGCACGTCACCACGTCGAACCCGCCGGGCTCGCAAGCGGCCAGCTCCTCGGCGCTCTCGACGCGATAGTCGATCGCGAGTCCGCTCGCCGCCGCGTGCTGTCGTGCGGCTTCGATCATGGCCGGCGCGAGATCGATCGCAGTGACGGCCGCTCCCACGCGGCTCAGGCTCTCGGCGAGGAGCCCGCCGCCGCAGCCGACATCGAGCGCACGCGCCCCTCCGAGCTGCGCGCGCTCCAGGATGAACCGGGAGCGGACCGGATTGAGCAGATGCAACGGGCGGAACTCCCCGCGCGGGTCCCAGAATCGATGCGCGAGCGATTCAAACTTGCCGACCTCCGCGCGATCGGCGTTGGCTCGACCGGCGCTCACGGTCGCCCCTCCCACCGCCGTGCAATCGCGGCGAGCTCCGCTTCGTCGAAGGCGAGCAGACGGCGCAGCGCGACCCGCGGCGTGCCGTTGATCCAGACGTGCGTCACACGATCGCGGCTTGCGCCGAAGACGATCGCCTCGGCGGGATCGTCCATCGGCCCGCAAGCGAGGTCGCTCAAGTCGATCGCCACGAGATCGGCGGCCTTGCCGGGCTCGATCGAGCCCGCGACGGCTTTCAAGCCGAGCGCCGCGGCGCCGCCGAGCGTTGCGAGCTCGAGCGCGCCGTGCGCTCCGAGCGCTTCGGGTGTGCGGCGCTGACTGCTTGCGGCGAGCGCGGCGGCGCGGGCCTCCGCGAGCACATCGAGCGAGAACGTCGCCGCGGGGCTGCCGGTGCCGAGGCCTACCGGAACGCCGCGCTGCACGAGCGCGCCGAGCGCGCAGCATCCGAGACCGCGCCGCAGGCTCGCCTGCGGACAGGCGGCGACCGCGATGCCCTTGCGGGTCAGGAGCTCGATCTCGGCCTCGTCGATCCTGTTGAGATAGAACGCCGTGAAGCCAGGGCTCAGCAGGCCAAGCCCATCGAGTCGCCGCAGTGGACGGACGCCGTACTGCGCGGCATGCCGCTCGATCTCCTGCGTCGTCTCGTGAACGGGCATCGCGATACGGGCATCGAGCTCGTCGGCGATGGTGCGCACTCGCGCGAGCACCTCATCACTCGAGACATCGGCGGCGTCCGGCGCGAAATGAAGGCAGACCCAGGGGTCCGCCTTGTATTCGTCCCAGAGAGATTCGGCCTTGGCGAGGTGGGCCGTCACGCCGTCGGCCCATGCCGTGGCGCGTTCGGTGACCGGTAGGCCGACGGCAGCCCGCATGCGCGCGCAAGCCGCAACGCGCGCGACTTCCTCGGGCCAGGGATCGCGGGAGCCGAAGGCGGTGATCCCCGAGCGCAGCATCTCCGCCGCCGCGAGCTGCGCGCAGTCGCGCACGAGGTCGGCCTGCACCCAGGCTGAATCGAGCCGAGGCGGTTGCTCACGCCAAGGTGCCGCGGCGCCATCGGCGACTCCTCGCACGTCAGCCGCGGTCAGCTCCACGCCGACGGCCCTCGGACTTGCAGCCGCACCCGCAGCCAGTTCCGGGCAGTTCGTCGCGAAGCGGGGTGCCGCAAGCCCGCGCCCCCTCGCGAGCAGTTGGCTGACGCAGGTGTGCGCGTTGACGAGGCCGGGGATGAGCGCGTGATCGGGCAGCGCAATGCGCTCGTCGGCGGCGAAGCGGGCCGCGACCTCGGAGGCCGGGCCGATCGCGGCGATCCGGCCGTGCGCGACCGCGACCGCGTGATTCGTGAGCGCCGCCGGCCGAGGCGCGACAGGCAGCACCCAGCGGGCCTCGATCAGCAGGTCGGCAGGCTCGAGCGTCTGCATCCGCGCAGTATACGGCGGGGAGCGGGGAAGGGCGGCGCCCTGTGTTAAACTTCCACTTTTGATTGAGCCGTTGCGGCCGCCGCTGCGGCCTTGCGACCGCATGACAGATATCGCACGCGAAATCCTGCCCGTCAACCTCGAAGACGAGATGCGCCAGTCGTATCTCGACTATGCGATGAGCGTCATCGTCGGGCGCGCGCTCCCCGACGTGCGCGATGGGCTGAAGCCGGTGCACCGGCGCGTGCTCTATGCGATGCGCGAGCTGGGAAACGACTACAACAAGCCTTACAAGAAGTCCGCGCGCGTCGTGGGCGATGTGATCGGCAAGTACCACCCGCACGGGGACTCGGCGGTGTACGACACGATCGTGCGCATGGCGCAGCCGTTCTCGATGCGCTATGTGCTCATCGACGGCCAGGGCAATTTCGGCTCCGTGGACGGCGACATGCCGGCGGCGATGCGCTACACGGAAGTGCGCATGTCGCGGCTCGCTCATGAGCTGCTGGCCGACATCGACAAGCAGACGGTCGACTTCGCGCCGAACTACGACGAGTCGGAGATCGAGCCGGCCGTGCTGCCGACTCGGATTCCCAATCTGCTGGTCAACGGCGCATCGGGCATCGCGGTGGGCATGGCGACCAACATCCCGCCGCACAACCTCACGGAAGTCGTGAACGCCTGCCTCGCGCTGCTCGATGAGCCTTCGCTGCCGCTCGCCGAGCTGATGCGGCACGTGCCCGGGCCGGATTTCCCGACGGCCGGCATCATCAACGGCGCCCAGGAGATCGCGACGGCCTACCGCACCGGCCGCGGCCGGCTCTCGCTCCGCGCGCGCACGCACTTCGAGGACATGGACGACCGGGGACGGCAGGCGATCGTCGTCACGGAGCTGCCGTACCAGGTGAACAAGGCGCGCCTCCTCGAGCGCATCGCGGAGCTCGTGCGCAACAAGGAACTCGAGGGCATCTCCGAGCTGCGCGACGAGTCCGACAAGGACGGCATGCGTGTCGTCATAGAGCTCAAGCGCGGCGAGATTGCGGAGATCGTCCTCAACAATCTCTACGCGCAAACGCCGATGGAGACGGTGTTCGGCATCAACATGGTGGCGTTGCAGGACGGGCAGCCGCGGCTCTTCTCGCTGAAGGAGATGCTCGAGGCGTTCATCCGCCACCGGCGCGAGGTCGTGACGAGGCGCACGATCCACGATCTCGCGCGCGCGCGGGAGCGGGCTCACATCCTCGAAGGGCTCGCCGTCGCGCTCGCGAACCTCGACGAAGTGATCGCGCTCATCCGCCGGGCACCCTCGCCTGCGGAGGCGCGAACGGCGCTGCTCGCGCGTCCCTGGGCGCCCGGTCTCGTGACGGAGCTGCTTGCGCGGGCGGGCGAGCTCGATGCGCAGGCGCAGGGCGGAGCCCGGCCGAACGGCGACGCCAAGCTCGATGCCAGCCCGAACGGCGGCGGCGCGCTTGCTGCGCAGGCCGGCAGGCAGAGCGGGCTTTCCGACGGCGGCTACCGGCTCTCGGAGCTTCAGGCGCAGGCGATTCTCGATATGCGCCTCCACCGCCTGACCGGCCTCGAGCGGGAGAAGATCCTCGAGGAGTACAAGGCGCTCCTCGATGCGATCCGCAACCTGCGCGACATCCTGACGCGCCCGGAGCGGCTGACGGAGGTCGTGCGCACGGAGCTCATCGAGGTGCGTGAAGCGTTCGGCGATGCGCGGCGCACCGAGATCTCCCTCGATCATCTCGCGCTCTCCACCGAGGATTTGATCGAGCCTGCCGACGTGGTCGTCACGCTCTCGCACGCGGGGTACGCGAAGTCGCAGCCCGTCGCGGAGTACCAGACGCAGCGGCGCGGCGGCCGTGGCCGCGCGGCGACGGCGGTGAAGGACGAGGACTTCATCGAGAAGCTGTTCGTCGCGCACACGCACGACACGGTGCTCTGCTTCTCGAACCGCGGGAAGGTCTATTGGCTCAAGGTGTACGAATTCCCGCAGGCGGGCCGCGGCTCGCGCGGCAAGCCGATGGTCAATCTTCTCCCGCTCGAGGAGGGCGAGAAGATCAACGCGATCCTGCCGGTCAAGAGCTTCGACGAGGAGCACTTCGTGTTCATGGCGACGAGCCGGGGCACCGTGAAGAAGACGCCGCTCGCCGCGTTCTCCCGGCCGCGCGCGAGCGGGATCATCGCCGTCGATCTGCGCGACGACGATCGCCTCGTCGGCGTCGCGCTCACGGACGGCCGGCGCGAGATCGTGCTCTGCACGAGCGGCGGCAAGGCGATCCGCTTCCACGAGGAGGAAGTGCGCGCGATGGGCCGCGATGCCGCGGGCGTGCGCGGCGTGAAGCTGGGCGACGGACAGGAGGTCATCGCGTTGATCGTCGTCGGAGAAGGCCTCATCCTCACCGCGTCCGCGAACGGCTACGGGAAGCTGACGCCGCTCGATGATTTCCCGCGCCAAGGCCGCGGCGGCCAGGGCGTCATCGCGCAGCAGACGAGCGAGCGCAACGGCGCGATGGTCGCCGCGCTGCAGGTCTCCCCCGGCCAGGAGATCATGCTCATCAGCTCGAGCGGCACGCTCGTGCGCACACCGGTCGATGAAATCTCCGTCGTCGGCCGCAACACCCAGGGCGTGCGGCTCATCCGCCTCGACGAGGGCGAGCGCCTGACGGGAATCGAGCGGATCGAAAGTCTGAACGGCGACGCCGCCGCCGAGGGCGGCGAGGGCGCCGAGGCTGCCGAGGCCGGTGAGCGCGGGACCTCGCCGCCGGAGCAGGCCGAGCCTCCGGGCGAGCCGGGGTGAGGGCCGCCCTCGGCAGGTGGGCGGGCCGATGACGAGCAATCCGGGCGTGAGCGGCGGACCCGGCGCCGATGGCAGGGTCGCGGCTTCACAGTCAGCCGCTCAGAGCGAAAAGTTCTGACGGATCGCCCGGCGAGTCGCTAACATTGACAGCTGTTTGGAACGACGAGCGGTAGGATTCTCGTGCGCGTATTCAATTTCGCCGCGGGGCCGGCGATGCTGCCCCTCGAGGTGCTGGAACGGGCTCGCGAGGAGCTGACGGACTGGCAAGGATCGGGCATGTCCGTGCTCGAAGTGAGCCACCGCGGCAAGGCGTTCATCGCGCTCGCGGAGCATCTCGAGGCGCGGCTGCGCGAGATCGCGGACATCCCCGCCTCGTACAAAGTGATCTTCCTGCAGGGCGGGGCGACGGCGCAGTTCGCCGGCGTTCCGCTCAATCTCGCATCTGCCGAGGCGACCGCCGATTATGTGAACACCGGCTCCTGGTCGAAGAAGGCGATCGCCGAGGCGAAGCACTTCTTGAACGTACACGTCGCGGCGGACGAGTCCGCCTCCGGATACAACACCGTGCCGGAACCCGCCGCCCTCGATCTGACGCCCGGCGCTGCCTACGTGCACTACACGCCGAACGAGACGATCGGCGGCGTCGAGTTCCCATACGTGCCCGACACCGGCTCGGTGCCGCTCGTCGCGGACATGTCCTCGACCATTCTCTCGCGGCCGCTCGACGTGAAGCGATTCGGCCTCATCTACGCGGGCGCGCAGAAGAACCTCGGTCCCGCGGGCCTCTGCGTCGTCATCGTGCGGGAGGATCTGATCGGCCGCGCGCGCTCCGGCACGCCGATGGTGCTCGACTACGCCGCGATGGCCAAGGACGGCTCGATGCTCAATACCCCGCCGACGTTCGCCTGGTACATCGCAGCGCTGGTCCTCGATTGGATCCGCGACCGCGGCGGCCTCGCGGCGATCGGCGCGCAGAACCGCGCGAAGGCGGAAGCGCTCTATCAGGCAATCGATTCGAGCGGCTTCTACCGCAATCCCGTGGACGCGCGCTGCCGCTCGTGGATGAACGTGCCGTTCACGCTGGCCGATCCCGAGCTCGACAAGAAGTTCCTCGCCGAGGCCGCCCAAGCCGGGCTCACGAATCTCGCGGGACACCGCTCGGTCGGAGGCATGCGCGCGAGCCTCTACAACGCGATGCCGATGGCCGGCGTGCAGGCGCTCATCGCCTTCATGAAGGAGTTCGAGCGCCGCAACGGTTGAAGGATTCGAGCGCCCGGGCTCGGGCGGCTGAAAAGGTCTGTCACGACATGCGCCAACGCATCCTCACGCTCAACAATCTCAGTGCGCGCGGGCTCGAGCGCCTGCCGCGCGACCGCTACGAAGTCGGACCGGACGTGGCCGAGCCCGTCGCGATCCTCGTGCGCTCGGCCGACATGCATTCGATGGAGCTGCCGCCGACCTTGCTCGCCGTCGGGCGCGCCGGGGCGGGCGTGAACAACATCCCCGTCGCGGCCCTCTCGAAGCGCGGCATCCCGGTGTTCAACGCGCCCGGCGCGAACGCGAACGCCGTCAAGGAGCTCGTGCTCGCGGGGCTGTTCCTCGCCGCCCGCAACATCTGCCAAGCTTGGTCGTTCGCGCGCTCGCTGACGGGCGATGACGCCGCCATCGACGAGGCGGTCGAGGCCGGCAAGAAGAAGTTCGTCGGCTTCGAGCTGCCGGGCCGCACGCTCGGAGTGGTGGGCCTCGGCGCGGTCGGCGTCGAGGTCGCAAATTCTGCGCTCGCGCTCGGCATGCGGGTGCTCGGCTACGACCCGCAGATCACGGTGCAGCGCGCCTGGCAGCTCTCCTCGAGCGTGGAGCAGGCGCTCTCGCTCGACGATCTCTTCGCCCGCGCGGACGTGGTCTCCGTGCACGTGCCGCTCAACCCCGACACGCGCGCCCTCGTGAGCGAGCAGCGCTTGAAGCTCATGCGCAAGGGCGGGGTGATCCTGAACTTCGCGCGCGCACCGATCGTCGACGATGCGGCGGTGATCGCCGCGCTCGATGCGGGGCGGCTCAGAGCCTACGTGTGCGACTTCCCGAGCAACGCGCTCAAGGATCATCCGCGGGTCGTGACGCTGCCGCACCTCGGCGCCTCCACGAACGAGGCGGAGGAGAACTGCGCGATCATGGTCGCGGACACCCTCCGGGAGTTTCTCGAGAACGGCAACATCCGTCACTCGGTGAACTATCCGGAGGCGATCCTGCCGCGCGTCGCCGGCACGACGCGGCTTGCGATCGCGAACAGCAACGTACCGAACATGGTGGGCCAGATCTCCACTTGCCTCGCAGCCGCGGGCCTCAACATCGCGGACCTGCTCAACAAGTCGCGGGGCGAATACGCCTACACGCTCATCGACACCGACGGGGCGGTGAGCGGCGATCTGCTCGCGAAGATACGCCGCATCGAGGGCGTGCTCTCCGCGCGATTGGTATGAGGGGCGGCTCCGGCTCGGGGCGGACGCGGCGCGCCCCGGCCACCGGGCTGCCGCGCGATCTGGCCTCCGTCCGCGAGCGGATCGATGCGGTGGACGAGCAGCTGCACACGCTGCTCAACGAGCGCGCGCGGCTCGCCCGGCAGGTCGGCATCTCCAAGCACCGCGACGGCCGTCTCGTCGACTTCTACCGGCCCGAGCGCGAAGCGGAGGTCCTGCGGCGCGCCAAGGAGCGCAACAAGGGGCCGCTCAGCGACGAGGAAGTGCTGCGGCTCTTCCGCGAGATCATGTCCGCCTGCCTCGCGCAGCAAGAGCCTTTGAAGGTCGCTTACCTCGGACCCGAGGGCACGTTCACGCAGACGGCGGTGTTCAAGCACTTCGGCCACTCCGTGCGCGCGCTGCCGCTGCCCTCGGTCGATGAGGTCTTCCACGAGGTGGAGTCGGGCAGCGTCGACTTCGGCGTCGTCGCGATCGAGAACTCCACCGAGGGCATGGTCATCAACACGCTCGACCGCTTCCTCACCTCGCCCGTGAAGATCTGCGGGGAGGTGGAGCTGCACATCCATCACCACCTCCTCGGCAGGATGCGTTCGCTCGCGGAGGTCGAGCGGGTCTGTTCCCACAGCCAGGCGCTCGCGCAGTGCCGCGGCTGGCTCGATGAGCACCTCCCGCAGGCCGAGCGCGTGCCGGTCGCGAGCAACGCGGAAGGCGCGCGGCGCGCGCGGGACGAGAAGGGCAGCGCCGCCATCGCCGGTGAGACCGCGGCCGAGGTATACCGCCTCGACGTTCTTGCGAGCCAGATCGAGGACCACGAGGACAACACGACGCGCTTCTTCGTGCTCGGGCGCAAGCTCCTCGCGCCGAGCGGCGATGACCGCACGACGCTGCTCGTGTCCGTGGGGCACACCGATGCGCCGGGCGCGCTTTACCGGCTGCTCGAGCCGCTTGCGCAACACGAGGTGAGCATGACGCGGATCGAGTCGCGACCCTCGCGCCGGCGCAAGTGGGACTACGTGTTCTTCATCGACATCGAAGGCCACGTCGAGGACCCGCACGTCGCCCGCGCGCTCGCCGCGCTCGAGAAGCGCGCATCGCTGTTCCGCGTGCTCGGGTCCTATCCGCGAGCGGTGACATGAAGCGCTACCTCCTGCGGCCTGGCGGCGGCGTCGGCGGCGAAGTACGCGTGCCGGGCGACAAGTCGATCTCCCATCGCGCGCTCATGCTGGGCGGCATCGCTGAAGGGACGACGGAGGTCACGGGCTTCCTCGCGAGCGAGGACTGCCTCGCGACGCTCGGGGCTTTGAAGGCGCTCGGCGTGCCGATCGAGCGGCCCGAGCCGGACCGAATGATCGTCCATGGAACCGGTGCACGCGGGCTCTCCGGCGCTTCCGGTCCGCTCGACATGGGCAACGCCGGCACCGCCATGCGGCTCCTCATGGGACTGCTTGCGGGCCAGCCGTTCGATTCCACGCTGATCGGCGACGAGTCGCTGATGCGGCGTCCGATGGAGCGCGCCGCCGTGCCGCTGCGGCTGATGGGCGCGCGCATCGTGACGCAGGATGGACGTCCGCCGGTCCATATCCTGGGGGGCGGGGCGCTTCACGGCATCGATTATCGGCTGCCGGTCGCGAGCGCCCAGGTGAAGTCCGCCATTCTGCTCGCAGCCCTCGGCGCAACGGGAGCAACCAGCGTCACCGAGCCTGCGCCGACCCGCGACCATACCGAGCGCATGCTGTCGGCGTTCGGCGTGCAGGTCCGGCGGCAAGGAGCGACCGTCATGCTGCGTGGCGGGCAGCGGCTGCGGGCGGCCCGGATCGACGTGCCGGGTGACTTTTCCTCGGCGGCATTCTTCCTGGTGGCCGGATGCCTCGGCGCGCGCGGCGCGCTGGTGCTGAAAGGGGTGGGCATCAATCCCACGCGCACGGGCCTTCTCGACCTGCTGCGGGCGATGGGGGCGGATATCCGCGTCTTTCCTCGCGGCGTGCGCGGCGCCGAGGGCGCGTCGGCGATAGGGGGCCGCTCGAGCGGCGAGACCGCGGCGCAAGCGGCAGGCGGGTCTCTCTCGCGTGGCGAGGCTGTCGTGAACGGCGGGTCGGTGGATCCTCGCGAACCGGTCGCGGACATCGAGGTCCGCGCGAGCGCCCTGCGGGGCATCGAAGTGCCGCCGGCACTCGTCCCGCTCGCGATCGACGAGTTCCCGGTCTTCTTCATCGCCGCGGCGGCGGCCGAGGGCGAGACCATCGTTCGAGGCGCCGAAGAGTTGCGCGTCAAGGAGACCGACCGGCTCGCCGCGATGGCCGAAGGGCTGGGCCGGCTCGGAGTGGAGCACGAGCTGCTGGCGGATGGTCTCAGGATTCGCGGGCGGGGGCGATTCGGCGGCGGCACGATCGACAGCCACGGGGATCACCGCATTGCGATGGCATTCGCCGTGGCGAGCCTTAACGCTGACGCGCCGATCGAAATCCTCGACGTGGCCAACGTCGCGACCTCGTTTCCCGGATTCGTCGACGTTGCGCGCGGCGCCGGCCTCGAGATCGAGGCGGGCTAGTCCGTGTCTCTGGCCGTCCCGGTCGTGACGATCGACGGCCCGAGCGGGTCGGGCAAGGGCACGGTGAGCCGCGCCGTGGCCCGTCACGCGGGCTGGCATTGGCTCGATAGCGGAGTGCTGTACCGCCTCGTCGCACTCGACGGGAAGGAGCGGGGGTTCGCGCCGGATGATGTCAAATCGCACGCCGAGGTCGCGCTTGCGCTCGACGTCTGCTTCCAGAACGACGCCGACAACGACCGGGTTCTGCTCCGCGGCCGCGACGTGACGGCGGCGCTCCGGTCGGAGGCCGTAGGCGCGGGTGCCTCCCGGGTCGCGGCGTGGCCCGAGGTGCGGCGGGCGCTTCTCGATCGGCAACGGGCCTTCGCGCGACCTCCCGGTCTCGTTGCCGACGGCCGCGACATGGGTACGGTCGTCTTTCCGCGCGCCGCGCTCAAGGTCTTCCTCACGGCGAGCGCCGAGGAGCGCGCTTTGCGGCGCCATAAGCAGTTGAAAGACAAGGGGTCAGATGTTAGCCTTCCGGCCCTTTCGCGCGAGATAGCCGAGCGGGACGCGAGGGATGCGACGCGCACGGTCGCCCCCTTGAAGCCTGCGCCCGACGCCCACGTGATCGACTCCACCCTTCTGACCATCGAGGAGGTGGTCGAGCGCGTGCTTGCGCTCGGGCGCGCTCGCTCGCTCTGGCCCTGACCGGACCGAGCCCGCGTGCGGGAAGGGCCAAATCAGAAGCCGCCGCAGGATGGGGCGGTCGTTGTTTGACACTCGGACGCGACGATGTGGACCGGGACTCGAGAGCACGCGCTCCGCGCCGTGCAAGTGAAGGTATGACAGAAAGTTTCGCTCAGCTGTTCCAGGAAAGCCTCGCCAACCAGCGCATCCGCCCCGGCATGATCCTGACCGGGCTCGTGGTCGACGTGACGCCGGACAACGTCATCGTCAATGTGGGCCTGAAGTCCGAGGCAGTCATCCCCGTCGATCAATTCAAGAATGAGCGGGGAGAGGTCGAGGTGAAGACCGGGGACGAGGTGGAGGTTGCCCTCGACTCGGTGGAGGACGGCACGGGCGAGACGCGTCTCTCGCGGGAGAAGGCCAAGCGGGCCCGCACCTGGACGCGGCTCGAGCAGGCTTTCAACAATTCGGAGATCGTGACCGGCGTCATCACGGGCCGCGTGAAGGGCGGCTTCACCGTCGAGATTGACAATGTGCGCGCGTTCCTGCCGGGCTCGCTCGTCGACGTGCGTCCGGTGCGCGACACCTCCTACCTCGAGGGCAAGCCGCTCGAGTTCAAGGTCATCAAGCTCGATCAGAAGCGCAATAACGTCGTCGTCTCGCGGCGGGCGGTCGTGGAGCAGGAGTTCTCGGCCGAGCGCTCCGCGCTCATGGAGAACCTGCAGGAAGGCGCGGTGGTGCGCGGCACGGTCAAGAACCTCACGGATTACGGCGCCTTCGTCGATCTCGGCGGGATCGACGGCCTGCTGCACATCACGGACATGGCATGGAAGCGCGTCAAGCATCCGTCCGAGGTCGTCAAGGTCGGCGACGAGATCGACGTGCGGATCCTCAAGTTCGACCGCGAGCGCTCGCGTGTCTCGCTCGGCTTGAAGCAGCTGGGCGCCGATCCGTGGGAGAACATTGGCCGGCGCTATCCGCCGAACACCCGCGTGTTCGGGCGCGTCACGAACATCGCCGACTACGGCGCCTTCGTCGAGATCGAGGACGGCGTCGAGGGCCTGGTGCACGTATCGGAGATGGACTGGACGAACAAGAACGTCAACCCCGCGAAGGTCGTTCACACCGGCCAGGAAGTCGAGGTGATGGTGCTCGATGTGGACGAGGAGCGCCGCCGCATCTCGCTCGGCCTCAAGCAGTGCAAGGCGAACCCCTGGAAGGAGTTCGCGGAGAACTACAACCGCGGCGACCGCGTGACGGGGCAGATCAAGTCGATCACGGATTTCGGGATTTTCATTGGACTGCCCGGCAACATCGACGGCCTGGTTCACTTGTCCGACATCTCCTGGGATCAACCCGGCGAGGAGGCCGTGCGCAACTTCCAGAAGGGACAGCAGGTCGAGGCGATGGTGCTCTCGATCGATCCGGAGCGCGAGCGCATCTCGCTCGGCATCAAGCAGCTCGCGAAGGATCCCTTTTCGGCGTACATCGCCGAGAACCCGAAGGGCAGCATCGTGCGCGGCACCGTCAAGGAGGTCGACGCGCGCGGCGCGATCATCGATCTCGGCAACGGCGTCGAGGGCCAGCTGCGCGCCTCGGAGCTCGGGCGCGACCGCGTCGAGGACGCGCGCGCGGTGTTGAAGGTGGGAGATCAGATCGAGGCGAAGTTCACCGGCGTCGACCGCAAGTCGCGCACGATCAGCCTCTCCGTGAAGGCGAAAGAGGCGCATGAGGAGGCCGAGGCGGTGCAGAGCTATCGCTCCGAGCAGGCGCCGACGGGCACGAGCCTCGGCGATCTGCTGAAGGAGCACATTGGCGACCGCACCTGAGACCGCTGCGGCTCGAAGCCGCCGCGGAGCCGGGCAGCCGGACGCGCGAGCGACATGACGAAATCCGAGCTCATCGAGATCATCGCGGCGAAGCAGAAGCATCTGCCCGCGAAGGATGTGGAGCTCGCGCTCAAGCAAATCCTCGAGATCATGAGCGATGCGCTCTCGCAGGGGGAGCGCATCGAGATCCGCGGATTCGGCAGCTTCTCGCTGCACTTCCGGCCGCCCCGCCAGGGGCGGAACCCGAAGACGGGCGAGGCCGTGGCGCTCTCCGGAAAGTACGTGCCGCACTTCAAGCCCGGCAAGGACCTGCGCGAGCGCGTGAACGACGGCGCGAGCCGGCCGATCCGCGATTGAGATCGTGAGCTCGCGGCACGCAAGCGGATCGCCGAGGCGCGGTGCCCGCGCGTCCGCCTGAGCGGGCGCGATGTTCCAGCTCTCCCCGTACCTGCTCGCTGCGGCGTTCGTCGCGGTGGGCATCGCGGCGTGGCTCCTCGGCCGGCACGGCGGCGCGCGCAAGGTGCGCCTGCCGCGGGATTACTACGTCGGGCTGGACCATCTCATCAATGACCGCTTCGACCGCGCTGCCGAGGTCTTCACGCGCGTCGCCGCCTCGAACGAGGACGCGGCGGAGATTCAATTCGCGCTCGGGAGCCTGTTCCGCAAGCGGGGCGAGGTCGATCGGGCGATCGCCGTCCACACGCGTCTCAAGGATCACGGCGCAGCCGGCATCCGCGACCAGGCAGCCTTCGCGCTCGCACTCGACTATCTGAGCGCGGGGCTCATGGACCGCGCCGAGCGCCTGTTCGAGGAGCTCACCGCCTCGCGCGAATACCGGGGCGACGCCCTCGAACATCTGCTCCGGATCTACGAGCAGCAGGGCGACTGGGCGAACGCGCTCAAAATCTTCCACGATCTGCCGCCGGAGCTGAAGAAGGAGCGCAGCCGCGTCGCGGCTCACTACCTGTGCGAGCTCGCCGAGCATGCGATCCTGCAGGGCGACACGGAACGCGCACGGGCGCTGCTCAAGCAGGCGAGGAGCCATGATCCGGCGCTGCCCCGCGCGCAGATCCTCTCGGGGCGGATGCTCGAGGCTCAGGGCGACTCCCGCGCTGCATTCGAGCAGTACTCGAGCGCGCTCGAAGCCGAGCCGGGCCTCGCGCTCGAAGCGATTCCGCGCCTGCTCGCGCTCGGGCGCGCGCTCGGGGAAGCCGACGTCATCGAGCGGCTTGCGGAGCGCCTCAAGCGGACGGCGCGGCTCACGGCGCGCCAGCTCGCATGGCTCCTGGCGACCGCGCTGCCGCAGGAGGATACCGGACGGCTCGATCTTCTCGCGGCGGACCCGACCGGCGCGGCGCTCGCCGCGGACACCTCCGCGCTCGGCAAGCTCCTCGTCCGTATCGCTGAGAGCGGCGGGCGCTACCAGTGCGAGGAGTGCGGCCTCATGAGCGTCGGCTGGTTCTGGCGCTGCCCGAAATGCCGCGCCTGGGACGGCATGCAGCCCGCTGTGCTCAAATGGGCGGAGCGGACGGACGAGCATCGAGCGGACACCCCCGGCTTCGCCAGGCCCTCCGTGCGCGCTGAGCCGCACTGATCCGCTAAACTCGCAAATCCGCTCACGTCCGCCCGAGGAACACTCATGAGGTCCCACGCGCATTCGGTCATTCGCACGGCGGTGTTTCCGGTCGCTGGTCGGGGAACGCGCTTCCTGCCTGCGACGAAGGCGAGCCCGAAGGAGATGCTCCCCGTCGTCGACAAGCCGCTCATCCAGTACGCGGTGGAGGAGGCACTGGAGGCCGGCGCGAGCCGGCTCGTCTTCATCACGGGCGCCTCGAAGCGCGCGATCGAGGATCATTTCGATTCGGATCAGGAGCTCGAGCACATGCTCGAGGCGCAGGGCAAGAGTGACCTGCTCAATCAGATCCGGAGCGTCCTGCCCTCCTACGCAGCGTGCATTTTCATCCGCCAGCCGGCTCCGCTCGGGCTCGGCCATGCGGTGCTCTGCGCGCAGCCGGCGGTCGGGGCCGAGCCGTTCTTCGTCCATCTCGCCGACGATCTGATCCGCAGCGAGGTGGGCTGCCTGCATCAAATGGCGGACGTGTACGATGCGAAGCGCGCGAGCGTGCTCGGCGTCGAGGTCGTCCCGCGGCGGGATACGGAGAAGTACGGCATCGTCGAGGTCGAGGCCGACAAGTCCGCGACGAGCCGCGTGCGCAGCATCGTCGAGAAGCCGAAGCCCGCGGCGGCACCCTCGACGCTCGCAGTCGTCGGCCGATATGTGCTCACGCCCTCCATTTTCGAGCATCTGGAGAAGATCGGCCGGGGAAGCGGCGGGGAGATCCAGCTCACCGATGGGATCGCGGCGCTGATGCGCGAGGAGGCCGTCTACGCGTACCGCTTCACGGGCAAGCGCTACGACTGTGGCAGCAAGCTCGGCTATTTGCAGGCGACCGTGGAGTATGCGCTCGGCCATCCTTCGCTCGGCCGCGACTTTCGCAAGTATCTGCACGGGATGGTACGCTCGTCTTCCTTGCGCAGGCGCCGGTGAGCTGGCGTCACGCGCAGCCGGCGTCCTGCACCGAAGGTCCAGACGTTCCTTTCACCGGCCTCATCAGGAGGATTTCAATGGCCAATCGCATCCGCAGTAGCTCCCGCCGCACCTCTGCGCCGTCCTCGCCGGTCGGCTCCGGGCAAGCGGTTCAGTCCGCCGCGGCCGGCGGTCCGATTTCGCCAACCGCAGCAGCGTCTTCACCGACCGCAGCAACGTCGTCGGCGTCTCAGAGGCGCCGCAGCGCACCGACTGAAGTTTCCGCGGAAACTCGCCGCGCGATGATCGCCGAAGCAGCCTATCTGCGCGCCGAGCGGCGCGGCTTCGCGCCGGGTCACGAAGAAGAAGACTGGCTCGTGGCCGAGAAGGAAGTGGACGCGCTGCTGTCGGCCGGGCAGGGTGAACCGCAGTAGCGGCGCCTCAGTTGCCGGGGCCCGGCAAGGCTCCGAGCAGCGCCTCGGTCTCCTCGAGCTGCTCTGCGAGCACGTCGGCCACACAGCGCTCGAGAAGCCGCGCCACGTCTGCGTCAAGCTCGCAGTTCTGCTGCCGGAGAGCCGCCGTCGCGGTGGTGACCGCCGCGTGGGCCAACTGTAAACGGCCGACGAGCTCGGTCAGGTGCGAGTGGACACGCGGGGGGCCGATCGGTCCGATGCGATCCCGCGGCCCGGGCTCCCTGACGCAAAGACCGGGTACGAAGCAGGTGACGTGCTGCATGGGTACGCTCTCCGAAACCTCGCGGGATACTGTACATCCATACAGTTATCTTTGCAAGCTCCGAACGGAGCGCTTGACGCGAGGCCCGTGGTGTAGTTGTATACAACACCATTACAAGAAGGCCCCGCGCTCGGGGCACTCCGGGGGAGGCGCGCGTCAGTCGGTGCATGGACGACAAGGCTTCACTGCTTGCACAGCTGCGGATTGATCGCGGCGACGAGGGGCACACCAGCGGCGCACAACGCGGCCCGGATGATCGGCAAATTCGCCGCTGGCAGGCCGTCGCCGCGTTCTGCGCGATTCTGGCCTTGATCTGCGGGGCCTTTGCAGCGTGGCAATTTCTTCAGCGGTCACACGGCGCTGCGGTGCAGTCGCCTGCGGGCGCCGGCACGGCCGGCGGCTCGCCGTCGGCGACAGCGCTTGCGGCCACGGGCGCCGGTGCCCCCGACGCCGACGGCTCTGATGCCGGCGACTCCGCTGCCACGGCTGCGGCTGGGCTACGCGACGGCGCTGCAAGCACGAGCACAAGCACTAGCGCGAGCGGCGTGGGACCTCGCGTAATCGGCGTTTCGGTGCTCGACGCCTCCGGCTACATCGTTGCCCGGCGTGAGGCGACGGTCTCGGCGAAGACCACCGGACGAGTGCGCGCGCTGTACATCGAAGAAGGACAGCGCGTGCGAGCCGGTGAGATCATCGCGCGCCTCGATGACTCCAACACCCTCGCGGCCCTGGCCCAGGCACGTGCGCAGCTCGCACAGGCCGAAGCGAATCTCGAAGCCGCCCGCATCGCGCTCGCCGATGCGCGCCCGATCTTCCTGCGCAACGAGCAGGAGCGCACCGCCTCGGTGATCAGCGCACAGGACTTCGACACCGCCAAGAGCGCCTACGATTCGGCTGAGGCCAATTACGCCACGCAGCAAGCAGCCGTCGCCGCCGCGCGTGCGAATCTGCTCGCGGCCGAGCGTTACGAGGACGACACGATCGTGCGGGCGCCCTTCTCCGGAGTGGTCACCGACAAGGCCGCGCAGGAAGGGGAAATCGTCTCGCCGGTCTCGGCGGGCGGAGGCTTCACGCGCACCGGCATCTGCACGATCGTCGACATGGATTCGCTCGAAGCGGAAGTGGATGTGAGCGAGAACTTCATCCATCGGGTGCATCCGGGCCAGCCCGCCCTCGTGCGCCTCAAAGCCTATCCGGACTGGGCAATCCCGGCGCACGTCGTCGCGATCATTCCAACGGCCGACCGCTCGAAGGCGACCGTGAAAGTGCGCGTGGGCTTCGCGGCGCGCGACCCCCGCATCCTCCCGGAGATGGGCGCGCGGGTGTCCTTCCTCGCCGAGACGGAACGGACCGGACATGCCAAACGACAGAGGGGCGAGTTATGACGGCGGCGGTCGCGCTGAAGAACGTAGTGAAGCGCTACACCCGCGGCAAGCAGCAGGTGGAGGTGCTGCACGGCCTCGATCTCGAGGTCGAAAGCGGAGAGTTCGTGGCGCTGATGGGCCCCTCCGGATCGGGCAAGACGACGCTGCTCAATCTCATCGCTGGCCTCGATCGGCCGGACGAGGGCGAGGTGGTGGTCGCAGGCTCGCGCATCGATCAGCTCTCGAGCGGCGAGCTTGCCCGCTGGCGAGCGCGGCACGTGGGGTTCGTCTTTCAGTTCTACAACCTTCTCCCGGTGCTCACGGCCGAGCGCAACGTCGAAGTGCCGCTGCTTCTGACGCGCCTCTCGCGCGCTCAGCGCAAGCAGAACGTGCGCGCGGCGCTCGAACTGGTGGGCCTCGCCGATCGCGCGAAGCACAAGCCTGCCGAGCTATCGGGCGGCCAGCAGCAGCGGGTGGCGATCGCGCGGGCGATCATCGCCGATCCGACGCTGCTGGTATGCGATGAGCCGACCGGCGATCTCGATCGGCAGAACGCCGAGGACATCCTGGGACTGCTCGAGATTTTGAATCGGGAGCGGCGCAAGACCATCATCATGGTTACGCACGATCCGCTCGCCGCCGCGCACGCTTCCCGCAGGCTCTACGTCGACAAGGGACGGCTCAGCCCCCATGAGGAGCGCAGCGCCGCCTGAGCGGACGCACAGCCTGGCTCGATCGCCTCTCGAACGCATGAAAGTCCGCACGACGCACGTCGGCAGCCTCCCCGGACCGCCGGGGTTCGACCCCACCGCCTCCCTCACGGAAGGCGAGCTGCGCGCGGCCGTGTCATGGGTCGTGGAGCAGCAGCGGGCGATCGGAATCGACGTAATGAACGAGGGCGAGCTCACGAAGGGCGGCGACTGGCTCGCCTACGTCGAGAACCGGCTCGGCGGATTCGAACCGCGCTCGGTTCCGAACCGCAAGTCGATCATGATCCAGGGGCGCGATCGCGAGGCGTTCGCCGAGTTCTATCGCTGGGCGGCCGAGCGGCAGACGCTGTTCTTCACCGCCGACAAGCGCATGCAGGTCGCTCGGCGCTACATGGTCTGCACGGCGCCGATCGTCTACACGGGAGCCGAAGCGCTGCGCCGGCAGCTCGACCTTCTCGCGTCCGTCGTCACGGATCCCACCGACTGCTTCGTCACGTCGACGGCGCCGGGCAGCTTGGAGCCGTATCGAGGCAACGAGTTCTACTCGACCGAGGAGGAATTCATTGCCGCGCTCGCGGCGGCCATGCGCTCGGAGTACGAGGCGATCGCCAATGCCGGATTTCTCCTGCAGATCGACGATGCCTGGCTCGTTTCGCTGTGGGACCGCATCGGCATTCCGATGGGGCTCGAAGCGTTCAAGCGACGCAGTCTGCTGCGCGTGGAAGCGCTAAACTACGCGCTGTCCGGCATTCCCGAGGAAAGGATCCGCTATCATATCTGCTGGGGCAGCTGGCACGGCCCGCACGCCTACGACCTGCCGCTTGCCGATTTCGTCGACGTGATGCTCGCGGTGAAGGCGCGGTACTACTCGTTCGAGGCGGCGAACGCGCGCCACGAGCACGAGCACGAAGTCTGGCGGGACGTGAAGCTGCCCGAGCACAAGGTCATCATGCCCGGGGTCGTGACGCACTCCACCGATCTCGTAGAGCATCCGGCGCTCGTCGGGCAGCGCATCGAACGCTTCGCGCGCCTCGTCGGCCCGGAGCGCGTGATCGCTAGTACCGATTGCGGCTTCGGCGGCCGCGTCCATCCCCAGATCGCCTGGGCGAAGCTGCGCTCGCTCGTCGAAGGCGCGGCGCTCGCGAGCGGCCGTCTGTAGCCGTCGATCGAGCGCGTGCGGCGGCGAACCCGGCGATCCTGAGAGTCCGGCTCTGCGCAGCGTCATGAGTGGGCCGGACATTCTGCCCCGCATCGCGCGCCAGGCGATGCAGGATCGCGGCCTGCTGCCCGATTTCTCGCCCGAGGCGGAGAGACAGGCGGCGGCGCTGCGGCCGCTCGAAGCGCCGCCGATGCCGCCTAGAGCGCCGGTCCCGCCGATCCTGCCGGCTGCGCCGATTCAGGCGACTCAAGCGACTCCGCCGGCGCGGGCGGAGGTCCGCGATCTGCGCGGGCTCCTGTGGTCCTCCATCGACAATGACGACTCGCGCGGCCTCGATCAAATCGAAGTCGTCGAGCCGACCGCAGGGGGCGCGGCGCGGGTGCTGATCGGCATCGCGGACGTGGACGCGCTCGTTCCGCGCGGCTCGCCGATCGATGTTCATGCGCGCCACAACACCACCTCCGTCTACACAGCCGCTCGGGTCTTCCCGATGCTGCCTGAGAGGCTGTCGACCGACCTCTCCTCGCTCGCTGAGGACGCAGACCGCCTCGCCATCGTCATCGAGCTCGCCGTAGGGGCCGAGGGAGCGGTCGAAGGCGCGGCAGTATACCGGGCCTGGGTGCGCAATCACGCGAAGCTCGCTTACGCGAGCGTCGGAGCGTGGCTCGAGGCCGGGGGTGCGGCGCCGCCGCGCACCGGCGAGCGTTTCGCGGCGATCGTGACCGGCGTGACGGACGAGGGTGCGTGGGTGCGTATCGAACGGCCTGCAGCCGAGGGGAAGCCGATCCGCGGCTTCAAGGGCCTCGATGTCGGTGATCGCATCGAAGTCGAGCTGACGCAGACCGATGTCGAGCGCGGCTTCGTCGATTTCGCGCGCTCGATGTGATGGCCCGTCGAACTGAACGCCACGCGACCGGCTGAGCTGAACGCGACGCAAGAGGAGCCATCGAAGCCATGCCAAGCGACAATCCTCCCCGACACGGGCTCGCCTATCTCGATCAGGCCTTCCTCGCGAGCGAGGATGCCCGGCCGCTGCGCATCCTCGCGGAATATCTCGAGCCGCTGCAGCGCTTCCGCCGCCTGCGCGTGCGCGACACCATCGTGTTCTTCGGCTCCGCACGGCTCTCCGCGGACGGGCCGCTCGGCCGCTACTACGACGAGGCGCGCGAGCTCGCGCGGCTCATCACGCTCTGGTCGAAGGGGCTTCCGTCCCGCGAGCATCGCTACGTCGTATGCTCGGGCGGCGGCGGCGGCATCATGGAGGCCGCGAATCGCGGCGCCTCCGAGGCAGGCGGGCGCACGGTCGGCCTCAACATCAGCCTGCCGCACGAGCAGCGGCCCAATCCCTACATCACCCGCGAGCTGTCATTCGAGTTCCACTACTTCTTCATGCGCAAGCTCTGGTTCGCACACCTTGCGCGGGCGCTCGTCGTCTTTCCCGGCGGGTTCGGCACGCTCGATGAGCTCACGGAGATCCTGACGCTCGCGCAGACGCGCAAGCTCGAGCGCCGGATCCCGGTGATTCTCTATGGACGCGCATATTGGAGCGAGATCATCAACTTCGACGCGCTCGTCCGCCACGGCACGATCGCGCGCGAAGACCTGAGCCTCTTTGAATACGCGGATGATCCCGTAGCCGCGCTCGAGATGCTGAAGGCCCGCCTCGGCGAGGATGGCGAGGAAGGGGGCCCGAGCTTCGCGCATTCGCGGGCGGCCGAGGTGTCTGGGCGATGAAGTGAGAGGCGCCGCTCACGCCGGCGGTCCACTGCCGCGGGCGTTTGCGCCGCGCGAGCTTGAACGACTCGGCGCGTCAGCTCGCTTCGGCCAGCTCTCCGCGCTGGAAATCGCGGCCGTGCCGCATCGCAGGCGCGATGCCCGCGCGGACGATGAAGTCGCCGAACCGCTCGCCGGCCCGGCGCTCCTTCGCATAGCGCTCGAGAAGCGGCGCAAGGGCTTCGATGATCTGCGCTTCGCCGATGTTCTCGCGATAGAGCGCGTTCATGCGGTCGCCGCTCGCGCTCGCGCCGAGATAGAGGTTGTAGCGGCCGACAGCCTTGCCGACGAGTGCGATCTCCGCGAGGTACGGGCGGGAGCACCCGTTCGGGCAGCCGCTCATGCGGATGGAGATCGCCTCACGCTCGAGCCCGACTGCCCTGATGATCTCGTCGAGCCGATCGAGGAGCGAGGGCAGGTAGCGCTCCGCCTCGGCCATCGCGAGCCCGCACGTCGGCAGCGCCACGCACGCGATGGAAGCCTGGCGCAGCGCCGTGCAGCGCTCGTCGTTCTCGATGCCATGCTCGCGCAGCAGCGCTTCGATGGCGGGCCGCTCTGCGGATTCGACGCCCGCGATGATGACGTTCTGATTCGTCGTGAGCGCGAAGATGCCGCGATGGCGGGCGGCGATCGCCCTCAAGCCCGTCATGAGCCGCCGCGCGCCGAAGTCGGCCACGCGGCCATTCTCCACGAACAGCGTGTAGTGCCAGCGCCCGTCCGCGCCCTGCGCCCAACCCATCCGGTCGCCCGAGGATTCGAGATGGAAGGGGCGGGCGGGCTCAAGCGGGCAGCCGAGGCGCCGGGCGAGCTCCGCGCGGAACCACTCGATGCCCCGATCCTCGATCGTATATTTGAAGCGAGCGTGCGAGCGGTCCTTGCGATCGCCATAGTCGCGCTGGATGCACATCGTCTGCTCAGCCACGGCGATCACGTCCTCGGGCCGGCAGAAGCCGGCCACCTCGCCGAGCCGCGGGAACGTCGTCGGGATCTTGTGTGTCATGCCCATGCCGCCGCCGACGAGCACGTCGTAGCCCGCGATGCGCCCGCTCTCCACGATCGCCACGAACCCGAGGTCGTGCGCGTACACGTCCACGTCGTTCTGCGGCGGCACGGCGAGGGCGATCTTGAACTTCCGCGGCAGGTAGGTCCGGCCGTAGAGCGGCTCCTCTTCGCGGTCGTCCGTGACGGGCGGGGCATCGAGGAAAATCTCGCGGTAAGCGCCGGTGCGCGGCAGCAGGTGCTCGCCGATACGGCGGGCGAGCGCGCTCACCTCGGCGTGGACCGGCGAGAGCAGGGGGTTCGCGGTTGCGATGACGTTGCGGTTGTCGTCCCCGCAGGCGGCGAGCGTGTCGAGGCCGGCCTCGATGATTCCGCGGACGTGGCGCTTCAGGTGGCGCTTGCGCACGCCGTGGAACTGGAAGGTCTGGCGCGAGGTGAGGCGCAGCGTGCCGTCGGCGTTCTCGCGCGCGAGCGCATCGAGCGCGAGCCACTGCTGTGTCGTGCACACGCCGCCGGGCAGGCGCACGCGCACCATGAACTGATAGCGCGGCTCGAGCTTCGCGCGGCGCCTCTCATCGCGCAGATCGCGGTGATCCTGCTGATAGATGCCGAAGAACTTCGTGAGCTGCGTGTCGGCCTCGCTGATCGCGCCCGTCAGGGGATCCGCCAGGCTCTCGACGATCGTGCCGCGAAGGAAGCGGCTCGCGTGCTTCAGCCGCTCGTTCGGATGCAGCTCCTCGAGCGGGCGCGAGAGGTCGTGGCGGCGGTCGTGCGGGTCGAGCGGCATGTTCGCGGCCGACGCGCTCAGTAAACGTCGCGCTGGTAGCGGCGCTGCTGCTGCATCTCGAGCACATATTCCGCGGCTTCCTCGTCCGTGAGCGCGCCGTGCTCGGCGACGATCCTCGAGAGCGCAGCGTGCACGTCGGGGGCCATGTGCTGAGCGTCGCCGCAGACATAGACGTACGCGCCTTCTGCGATCCAGCGCCAGAGCTCCGCGCCGTGCTCGAGCATGCGGTGCTGGACGTAGCACTTCGTTTCCTGATCGCGCGAGAACGCCACGTCCATGCGCGTGAGGAGCCCCCGCTTGCGCAGGTCGAGCCATTCGGCTTGATAGAGGAAGTCGTGCTCGAACGTGCGATCGCCGAAGAACAGCCAGTTCCGCCCGCTCGCCCCCGTCGCATCCCGCTCCGCGAGGAATGCCCGGAAGGGGGCGATGCCCGTTCCGGGACCGATCATGACGATCGGCGTCTCGCGATCCGCCGGCAGGCGGAAGGCAGGGTTGCGGTGCAGGTAGATCGGCAGGAAGGCGTCATCCCCGGAGAGGTCCGCCAGGGTCCCCGAGACGACCCCGCGCCGTGCGTGGCCAAAGGACTCGTACTGAACGATGCTCACCGTGAGGTGCGCCTCGTCGGGGGTCGCATGCTGGCTCGACGCGATCGAGTAGAGGCGCGGCGCGAGCGGCGGGAGCAGGCGCGCAAAGCCCGCGGCGTCGAGCCCGTTCGGCGCGTGGGCCCGCACCACATCCACGACGTGCCGGCCGCGCATGAAGCGGCCGACCTCCTCGTCGCTCGCCGAAGCGACGGCCGCAAGCTCGGGCGAATGAATCGCCTCGGCGTAGCGCTCGAGGAAACGCCGCGTCACCGGACCGATCTCGAAGCGCTCGATGAGCGCCTGACGCAGCGGCATCGTGCTCTGAGAATGCGCATCGACCGGCACGGCGCTCTCGGCCGCGAACGGCAGGTGCTCGAGCAGGGCGTCCACGTCCTGCTCGCGGTTGCGCGGCACGATGCCGATCGAATCACCGGGTTCGTAGTGGATGTTCGAACCTTCGAGGGAAAGCTCGATGTGGCGCACGTCCTTCGTCGAGCCTGATGCGGTCAGCCGTTGATTGGCGAGCACCGCCGCAACGAAGGGGTTCTTGCGCGTGTAGGCGTTCGAGACGGAGGCGGTGCGCCGATCGCCGGTCAGAGGCTCGACGTGGAGCCGGGCCGACGAGGAAGCAAGCGATTGCTCGAGCTTGCCGACCACCGCATCGATCCAGCGCGCGGCGGGTGCCTCGAAATCCACGTCGCACTCTTCGCGGGGATGCAGCCGCTCCGCGCCGAGCGCTTCGAGCCGCGCGTCGAACCGGCGGCCGGTCTCGCAGAACTTCTCGTAGCTCGAGTCCCCGAGCGCGAGCACCGAGTAGCGCACGTGCTCGAGGCGCGGAGCCTTGCGGCTCGCAAGCAGCTCGGCAAAGGGAGCAGCGCGCTCCGGCGGATCCCCATCGCCGTGCGTGCTCACCACGAGGAGCAACGTCTGGGCTTCCTGGAGATGCGTCTTATTGCACTGCAACATATCCAGGAGCGTGAAGCGGATGCCGCGCTCGGCGAGCCGGTCGGCCAATTGCTTCGCCAAGCGCTCGGAGTTGCCGGTCTGCGAGCCGAAGAGCACCGTGACGGCCGGGCGCGCGGCTTCGGGCGCCGCCATCGGTGCAGGCGCCGCCTGGGCCTCGAGCCCTGCGAGGAACCCGCTCAGCCACAACCGCTGCTCGCGGTCGAGCCTCGCAACGAGCGCGCGCAACTCTGCCGCGAGAGCGGGCGGAATGGGCGCAGCCGCCCAGGGATCGGATGGTGGGCTCTGCGCGACGGGCGCACGCGCATTGCCGCTCACGTGCGCAACTCCTTGACGTAGGACTGGGGTCACCCTGCCGACACGTTAGCATCCTGCGCCCAGGCGGAGAAAAGGCTGATTTCTCTAAGCATATAAGCGGCTGGTATGAGCGGCCCCGGAGCGCCGCCGGTGTGGGCGCCACGCGCGTCCCGGGCGGTATGCGCCACCGCGCCTGGATCGAGGCGACGCTGGCGACGTTCCAGTAGCCGATTCGAGCCCGCGGACCTGCTACGCTGGCGGAGGGTCGCGGGTCGGCCGCGGCGAGCGCTGGGAGGGCGTCGATGCAGGGCGGGACACGGGCGCAAGCGAGGAGGCGCGCAGGCATTCGGCTCGGGGTTGCGACCGGGCTGCTCGGCGTGCTGGTGGCAGCGCCGCCCGAGCGCGCTTCCGCGGCGGTGTGTCTCGGCGTGGAATTCCCCGACAGGATTCGGGCGGCGGGAACGACCCTCACGCTCAACGGCCTCGGCATCCGCAAGGCGACGTTCCTGCGGATACACGTTTACGTCGCGGCGCTTTACCTGCCGAATGGCCCGGTGACATCGGGCGACACCGGGGCGTCCGCCGCCTCCAGCGCCTCCGGAGCGGCTTCCGGGGCGGCCAGCGACGGCGTGCGGATGACTGACGCACGAGCGATCGTCCAGTCACGCGCCCCCGTGGAGCTCGTGCTGCGCTTCGTGCGCGGGGTCGGTGCTCGGGACATCCGCCACGCCTTCGAGGAGGGGTTCGCGACGGAAGGAGATGAGCGACCGCGATCGATGCTCGCCGCTCGCATCGCCACGCTGAATGGCTGGATGGAGGACATGCGCGCCGGCGAGACCATGACGTTCCTGCGCCTGCCGGGGCGCGGGGTCGAGGTCAGCCTCGATGGCCGCACAAAGGGCGTGATTCCCGGCGATGATTTTGCGGACGTGCTGTTCGGCATCTGGCTCGGGGATCATCCGCCGAACCCGGAGCTCAAAGCCGGCCTGCTCGGCGGACCCTGCCGATAGCCACGTCGACGCCGTTTCCCGGCGGCGCGCGACCTCCTTTTCGCAGCCCCGCCGCCGGGTGTTCCGCCGAGCGCCGAGCTGCTCAGCGGCAATCGAGCGGCGATCAGCGCTCCGCTGCCTCCTCGACGAAGCTCGCGCCGTTCGGCGTGCCGAGCCCGCTCACCTCATCCCAGCCCGGCTCGACCCTGAGCGAGGAGTCCGTGCCGAACGTGAGCACGAACCAGCGCGTCGAGAACGGGCTGTTGTAGAGCGCGCTGTAGAAGACCTTGTTTCCGTCGAGCGGCTGCGCGAGCGCGTCAGACGTCTCGATCATGAGGCCCTTCGACGAGGAAGTTTGAATGATCCCGAAGGGATTCGTGAACGAGAAAGCCGGCACCACGTCCGTGATCGCCTCCGGGCCGAGGCTGTAGAGCGTGCGTGCCGCCTGACCGAGCCTGTGTCCCGCGCGCTGCACGACGATCGACCACAGGCCCGAGAACATCGGCGCCGACACGCTGGTGCCGCCGATCGCCTCGATGCCGAAATTCGCGCCCGAGTCGTCGAGCGAGAAAATGATCTCGACGCCGGTATACGGATCCGCGATCCAGGCTACATCCGGCACCAGCCGCGTGCGGCCGGGTAGACGGCGCTGGAAGGCCGGCTTTGCAAATACCGCGCTCGGCCCGCCGCCCGCGCCGGCATAGAAGCCCTCGTGGAGTGGCGGCACGGTGGGCGCATTGAGCGGCGGATTGGCTTCCGGGGCGGCCTCGGCGATCTTCGTGATGTTCGCGCCCCATCCGGTCTGCATCGAGATCGATCCGTCGGAGCGCACGCCGACGCTGACGCCGCCCTGCGCGGTGGCCCACGGCGAACTCGCCGGATAGCTCACGTCCGTATAGCCTATCGCCGCCGCAAAATCCCCGTCGTCGCCCGAGGAATAGTCGACCGAGATGCCGCGCGCGGCGGCGAGCTTGTTGGCCGACTCGAAGGCCGCGAAGCCGGCCGCATCCTCCTGCGACTCCGGGCCACCGTAGCTGTTCGAGATCACGACGACCCCCGGCAGCAGCGCGGCTTGCGCAACGGCCGCGGCGAGATTGGCGTCCGTATTGTCCGGCGCGACGATCAGCACGATCCTTGCGCCCGGCGCGATGGCATGTGCCCATTCAACGTCGAGCGTCGTCTCGATCGCCCAGCCCTGGAGGTTCGGGTCGCTCGAGAACGGCGAGGCCGTCGGCGTGCCGATCACCGTCAGGTCGACCGGCGGGAGCCCATAGAAGCCGGAGAACACGGCCGCGTCGGTCTGAATCGTCGTCGAGCCGAACGCATCGACGATCGCAATGGTCTCGCCCGTCCCGTCGAGACCCTTGCCATAGAGCGGCGAGAGGTTGTAGGCAGTCCACACGTCGCTCGGCTGGTAGCCGCAGGGCGCGGCGTTCGGTGGCGCGTTGTCGATGTTCTGACCGTAGCGGTTGCCGAAATAGATCGCGGTCGCCGTGGCCGAGTGGAACTTGTCCACCTCGGGAGCGCGGAAGCACTGCGCGGAGAAGAACGCACCGTTCGCTGCCTCGCCGAGCGGCACAGGCTTGAACGCGGTGCCGTCGGGTTCCCTGCCGATAGTCCAATGGGGCTTCATGCGATGTTCGGCGAGACCGCCCACGGAGGCGATCACCGCGCCGGCCGGCCCGGCGATCGCGGGCGGCGAGGTGTTGGCGCGCACGACCTTGCCGTTCACCTCGAAGAGATGGATGGCGACGTTGAATGCCGCTTCAACGTCCGCGATCGTGCCCTGCGCGAGAATTTGAGCCGGCCCCGCGCCCATTTCTTTCAAATGATGGGCCGCCAGGAATTGCCGGACTGTCGCCGCATCCGCAGCAGCTGCCGCCGCCGCGGCAGCCGCTTGATCATTCGTGAGCCACCGTCGGTAGCTCGGCGAGGATGGATCGTAGAGCTGCTGCAGGGTCGCATCGAGCGTGCTCTGCGATTTGAGGTGCAGAGACACGGTGATCGTCGCGCGCGGATCGGCGGGGCCGAGATCGCGCGATGAATTGACATAGGCCGGGACGGCATTCTGCGCCGATGCGGCGGACTCGGAAGAATTGGCGTTCTGCGCCCATCCCGCCGAGGCGGAAAGGGACGACGCCGCAAGGGCAAACCCGGAAACGAACAGCGAAACCACGGAATGCCGCGGCGGATGCATCGTGCTCTCCCCTTTGTTTGTTCTGCGTGGCGATATGAGACCTGCCGCGCGCCGCCCATCGGGCTCCTTGAGGCTCGATTGCGAGCGAGCGCGGGCTTTGGTGCGGATAGTGCGGCGCAGCGCCGCTTACGTCAAACGGAAGGCGCGGCACGCAGGGAGGGGGGGGGATTATTGTTAAATTATTATTGTTAAATCTGGAGGCGAGAATTCGCCACCGACTTCGCCGGTCGCCGTAGCGGCCGTTCCGGTGTCGGCTGGAATGAGGGGGACATTCCGAAGGGCCGATCGATCCGGATGAACGAAGTCAGTGGCGGGAAAAGGGTCTCGGTGTTCCTTACGTTGCGGATGTCGATTTACGATGCGATGTTCATTGCGATGCGGGGCGCTCTTTGCGATGGACATAGATTGCGCGTCCGGCGGTGCGAGCGTAATCGGCCGCGCGGGCGAGCGCGCGGGGAGGCGTTCGGGCGAGGGGCAGCTCTCTCGTTGGAGAGAGAGGCGGGGTGGGGCCCGAGGCGTAGAGCCCTGAAGCGGCCGATGGCGAATGGCGGCGCGGCACACAGGCGCGCGCGCAATCACCGCCCGGCGCAGGGCCAACCACATCGCCTCCTGCACGCGGCTTACCGGCGTTGGGATCCCGGCGGTAGGGGGGCATCAGTGGTGAAGTGCCTGCTCTGGCTCGTTCTGCTCGTCCTGTGCTGGCTGGCCGCTCGCGCTGCTCGCGATCGTGCTGTGGCCCGTCGTGTGGCTGCTGCTCGTGCCGTTTCGACTGCTCGGGATCGCAGTCGAGGGCGCGTTCGACTTGCTGCGGGCCATCATCACGCTCCCGGCGAGAGTGCTCGGGCGGCTGTGAGGCGCGCTTACACCAGCGCCATACCTCTCGCGGCCCGCACGACCACCGTCCCTGCGATCTTGTCGTGCCACGCCTGACGTTCGGGATCGAACGCAATCCAGAGGAATCCGAGCCCGAAGATCGCGAGCGACAGGAAACAGGCGAGCGCGCGCACGATCGACGTCTCCCAGTCGAGCCGGCGGCCGTCGAGGCGGACGAGCTGCAGATCGAAGACCCTTCCCCCGATCGTCGTGCCGCGCAGCTTCCACATGATGGCCGCGTAGGCTGCAAGAACGAGCAGCGTCCCGCGGAAGCCATGATGGTAGAGCAGGCTGAGCGCGAACCCGATGAGGACGAGATCGAGGAACAGCGCACCCATGCGTATCCAGAATCCGGCGCGGGGCAGCATCGGGGCCTGCGGAGGGACCGCCGCTGTCGGTTCGCCTCTTTGCTCGCCGGCACCCGGCGGCGGCGTACCGCCTTCGGCCGAGGCGGCGCCCGCTCCAAAGGGCGCCGCTCCCCGCAACACCGGACCTGACGCGGGGCCTGCGGTAGCTGCCGCCGCGACCTGCGGTCCCCCGGCTCCTGCGTCCGCTCGCCGTGCCTCCATCGAGGCCGGGCGCTCCCGAGCCGCCTTCGCGCCGAGCACGAGCGTATAGATCACCGCGCCGAGGCCCAGCACACCGATGAACGCATAGGCCAGGAATCCGAGCACCGGAACCATGTAGAGCGCGAGGACGACGATGCCGCCGGTGAGAACGGAGGCAAGCGTCGAGGCGGCGCCGGCGTGGATAACTCTCAGACACCGGTGCCCGAGCCAGCCGAGCGCGACGACCCTTCCGAAGACGCCTGCGCAAAACAGCCCCAACCAGAAGAACGGTATGACGGCGACCCCGACCACCGTGATCACGAGCGCGAGCAGAAGCGCCGGCGCGAGCAGGATCGCGAGGAGCGCGGCCAGGACCGACGGCCCCGGATGCGCCTCGAGGGTCCTCACGCAGCGCTCCACGCCGTCACGAAACACGGCCGCGACCAGCAGATAGAACGCCAGCGTCGCCAACGCGATGCCCCACGCCCACCCGAGAGCAGCGTCCGGCGCGAGTGGCCGGGCATACAACAGGCAGCGCCGGATCCACTCGTGCAAACCCGCGACCTCGCCGAAGAGCCCGCTCGCAATGCCGATCGTCCCGCCCTCGATGACCGCCTTCGGACTGCGCTCCACGGTGCCCAGGACTTCAATCACCTGGCCGCGGACGACGGCCTGCGGTCCGAGCCGCACGTTGCCCAGGATCGCGACGACATTGCCGTCGACCCGGCTGTCGATGTAGGCGTTGCCGAGCACCGCGACGGCATTTTCCCCGACGGCGCCGCTTACATGTGCGTCGCCGATGATCGCAGCGACGGACTCGCGGACATCGCCGTCCACATGGGCCGAGCCGAGCACCGCGACGACCACATCGGCCCGGTCGTCCTTGCCGAGCTCGACATCGTGGCCGATCGCGACGATGTGGCGATCCGAGTCGCGAGTCCAGCCGGCATCATCCTGCGCCCGCGTGCCACAGGCGAGTGCGCTGCCGCATGCGAGCAGGACGACGGGCAGGAGCCGGCGGCGTGCGTGGCTCGGACTCCGCGTGCGCGTTGAATCAGGAGCGCGCGTTGAATCGAGAGAATCGGGCGCACTCGCTGAATGGGGCGCGCTCGCTGCATCGGGCGCAAGAGGCGCGCCTTGCAGGTTGGATCGATCCTTCATGTGGGGCGAGCTCCCGGGCGTTCGGGTGTGGCGTAGAGCGTCGAGTAGCCGAGGGCTGCGAGCGCAAACGGGGCCGCGTAGAGGAGTGCGGTCGCGAGCAATCCTCCGAGCAGCCACTCGGTCGGGATCGCTCGGAGGACTTCGAGCGCAACGGCGCCGAGCGACGCCGCGGCCGCGCCGGTCCGGCGCAGGCTCTCCCAATGGCCTGCGATCCCCGATCCAGCGAGGAGCGCTGCGAGCCGAGTCATGATCTCCCTCGAGCCGAGCAGCACGAGAGCAAGGCTCGCACAGCAGCTCACGATGAGCACCGCTCGTGCGGTGCGCGGCCAGTGCGCAAATCCGCGGCGCCACGGCCGCAGAGTCCGCTGCTCGATTTCCCACAGCACCCGCCTCTCGAGCGTTGCGGGGGCTCGCCGCGGGGGTACTTCGTCGAATGCTCGTTGCATCAGGCCCTCGAGCCGCTGCCGGCGGTCCTCGCGAGCCGTCATGATCGTGCTCCGCTCGGCGCTGCGGGCGCATCGAGCCCGCTCCGCGCGAGCCAGGCCGCCATGACGAGACGCCCGCGCAGGATGTCCGTCTTGACCTTCCCGAGCGGGACGTCGAGGCGAGCCGCGATCTCCTGATACGACATCTCCTCGAAGTGAAAGAGGACGAGAGGCACGCGCTGGTGGGACGGCAGCCGCTCGAGCGCGCGCTCGACGAGCGCGTAGCGCTGTTCGGCGTCCGTCCGCGCAAAGAGCTCGTCGACTGCGGCTTCTGCGCAGTCGAGCCTGGAATCGAGCGTATTTTCGAGCGCATCCGCGCTCGGGCCCTCATCGTCGGCGTCGCGGGTAATGAGCTCCGTGAAGAGCCGCCATCGCCGCCGGTAGCGAGTGAGATGGTTGAGCGCCAGGTGAGTCGCCACGGTCTTGAGCCAGCCGCGCGCCGTCGGGCTCGCCCGCAGCTCCGCGGAGCTCTCGTAGGCCTTGAGGAACACCTCCTGCGCGATGTCCTCCGCCTGCGCGGCGTTCGCCGTCAGCCGGGCCGCCGTCGTATAGACCATGTCCCGATACGCGCGCATGAAGGTCGTGAACTCGTGAGCGTCGATCGGCCGCTGACTTGCCGGTGGCACGGGTGCATCTCTTGGAGCAAGAACACCGCAGGTGCGGAAAAGTTACAGCCGCGCGCGGCGGGGCGCGGAGCCAGGCGATCCAATGATCGGAATGCGATCGATTTCGGTAATGCCCTGAGCCGAGTCCTTCTCAAGGCGATCCGCCGTGCAGCGACTCGACGCCGCGCTGCGCGAGATCGATGCAGGTCCAGGCCATTGCCAGGGCGCCATCGCAAAGCGCCTTGTCGGCGTGCTCCGTCACGCAGTGGCGCGCGAACTCGGGCTGGTGGTTGACCGCGGGCAGCGAGTTGATCCCGATCATCGGGTGGATCGAAGGAATCACGCGCGACACATTGCCCATGTCGGTGGACCCGGACGGCCGGGTTTCCCACTCGCCGGCATTCCGGAACGGGCGGCCGAGCGCATCGCTGTTGGCTCCGAACAGCGCAGCCAGCGCCTCGTTGTGCCGCATCTCGGCATACGGCTTGTCGCCGCCTATGAGCTCGAGCTTCGCCCCGGTCGCCAGAGCGCCCGCCTCGAAGCACCGGTACACCCGCGATCGCAGCTCGTCGAGCTGTTCCAGCGTCTCCGAGCGGATGATGTAGCGTGCGGAGGCGTGCGCGGGAACGACGTTCGGCGCGTCACCGCCGTGCGTGACGATGCCGTGGATCCGGTCAGTGGAGCGGATGTGCTGCCGCAGAAGCCCGATCGCCGTCTGTGCGATCGTGAGCGCATCCGCCGCGTTGATCCCGAGCTCGGGAAACGCCGAGGCATGCGACTCCTTTCCGGTGCAATGCACGTCGAACGTCGAGGCGGCGATGATCTTCGCGCGGAGCAGATCGAGCGGGGCGGGATGCACCATCATCGCGGCATGAAGTCCCTCGAACGCTCCGCGTTCGAGCAGGAGAATCTTGCCGCTCGCATTGCCGACCTCCTCGGCGGGCGTGCCGATCACTGTCACGGTCAAGCCCACCTCATCGGCGACCTGCGCCGCCGCGAGCGCCGCGCCGACGGCCGCAGCAGCGATGATGTTGTGTCCGCAGGCATGACCGATGCCGGGCAGGCTGTCGTACTCGGCGCACAGCCCGACCTGCACCGGACCCGTCCCAGCGCGTGCGCGGAACGCGGTCGGGAGGCCGCAGATGCCCTTCTCCACGGCGAAGCCGGCGTCGGCAAGCGCCTCACAGAGCCACGCGGAGGCCTTCTCCTCCTCGAACCCGAGCTCCGGATGGGCGTGGATGCGATGGCTGAGCTCGATCAGCCCGTGACGGGCAGTGTCGAAGCGCTCCTGCGCCGCTTGCTTGGGGTTCATGGTGGCCTTCCGCGGAAGTGTCAACCAGAATAGCACCGGCCGCGCGATGCGGCTCCGCAGTGCTCGAACGAGAAACCGACCCTGAGACCGTCTCTCCCTGCCATACCGCTGATCGCCGCGGCGGCGCTCGTCCTCGGCGCGTGCGCCCATATGCCCGTGATCGACGAGGCGCGGCTCATGCAGGAAGCGGCCGGCGCCGGACCGATCACCGTGTACGGAGCGCGTGGACCGCTCAGCGTGCGTCAGTCGAAGGCGGTCCTTGCCCGCGTGGCTGCCCAAGCGCCGGATGCCGGCGCGTTGGAGCACCACCTCGCCGCCGAGCAGATCGTTGCCGAGAGCTCCCTTTATGCGGGCAACAGCGTGCGCGTCCTGCGCGACGGCGAGCAGACCTTTCCGGCCCTGTTCGACGCCATCGCCGGCGCGAAGCACTTCCTGTATTTGGAATACTACATCTTCGAGGACATCGAGAGCGGCGGCCGGCGGCTCAGCGACTTGTTGATCGACAGGCGCCGCGCCGGCGTTCGCGTGAACGTCATCTACGATGCGGTCGGTTCGCTCGGGACGCCGGCCTCGTTCTTCGATCGGCTCCGCGCGGCGGGCGTGCAGCTCGTCGAATACAACCCGGTCAATCCTCTCAGGGCTGCGGGCCATTACGCCCCGAATCTTCGCGACCATCGGAAGCTCCTGCTGGCGGACGACACCGTCGCCATCCTCGGCGGAATCAATCTCAACAAGGACGAGAGCCCCGCGCCGCCCGCGGGCGGCGCAAGGGAGCCGCAAGGGTCGATGACGACCCGTCCCGTCTGGCACGACCTCGATGTCGAGCTCCGCGGGCCTGTCGTGCCGGAGGTCTCGAGAGTGTTTCGCGAGCACTGGCGCGCACAGCACGGACCACCGCTCGAGGAAGACAGCCGGGCCGGGGACGCGCGGAATACGGGCGAGCCGGGCCGGCAGATCGTTCGGATTCTCGGCAGCAGTCCGGAGAACCTGGCGGCGCGCTATTACGCGACGATCCTCACCGCGATCCGGACGGCCGAGAGCAGCATCTGGATCACCGCCGCGTACTTCGTCCCGACGCACCAGGAGTTGAGAGCGATCGAATTCGCCGCGCGGCGCGGCGTCGATGTCCGCATTCTGCTGCCGTCGCACAGCGACGTGAGCCTGATCACTCCCGTGCAGCGCTCGTACTATCCCGCGCTGCTGCGCGCAGGCGTCAAGCTGTTCGAGCGCAGCGACGGCATCGTGCACACCAAAAGCATGGTCGTGGACGATGTGTGGTCGCTCGTCGGCTCATCCAACTTCGACCAGCGCAGCGTGCTTTTCAACGATGAGGTCGATGCTGTGGTCCTAGGCAAGGCGACGGCGGACCAGCTCCGCGGCGACCTCGAGGGCGACTTGCAGCATGCGCAGCGGATCGGCTGGGGAGAGGTGCGGCGGCAGGGTGCGCTCGAGCGGCTGAAGGGCCGGTTCTGGCGTCTGTGGGAGAGATTGCTGTGAGCGGGGTGACTGCGCGAGCGGATTGCGCGGAGCGGGAAGCGGGAATGCCGATGGTCGTGTGCGGATGAGCAAATGCTCGAGCTCAGGAAGTGGGAATCATTCTACGTGATGATCGGCGCCGTGTAGCCTGGCCAGCACGGTACTGCAACGGGAAGGGGTAGCTGGAAGTCCAGCGGTTGATCGGTGCGCGATAAGTCTTTGTTTTTTGGCTCCCCGGGTTGGACTCGAACCAACGACCAACGGATTAACAGTCCGACGCTCTACCGCTGAGCTACCGGGGAACGCAGGGGGCAGGCAGGCGGCGGATTGTGCGGACCGCACCTCGTCTCGTCAAGCAATCCGGCCGAGCCTGAGCCGGGCCGCCCGCGAGCCCGACAGGCCCTCATCGTCACTCCGCATCGCCGGCCTTCATACCCGGCACAGCGTGGCCGACTGCCCACACGTTCCTTGGCCGCCGCATAGGATTGCCGACGACCGCGGATTGCCGACTACCGCCGTCCGCGGCGGGCCAGCAGGCCGCCGTAGGCGATCACATTCACCGCGGCGAGCGCGGCTGCGAGGAGCCGCTGAATATGAACGGTGAGGCCATGCGGGTACAGCACGGGGAGCACGTAGTGCTCGACGAACCCGCCCGGATACCCCGCCTCCCCGGCAAGCTCGCGCAGGCGGTTCTCGAGCGGCGTAAGGGGACAAATCGCGCCGCTCAGCTCGATCCACAGGCCCCAGGTGAGCGCGGGCAGGTGGGCGATCCAGGCGAAGCGCCAGCGCCAGGCGAGAAATCCGCCGGCCACGACGAACACAACGAAGGCCAGATGCACGAGGACGATGGCATCGGCCAGGATTCTCCACGTGGCCGGCGGCATTTGGCGGTCGCGGCCGAGGCGATCAGCATGAGGAGCGTGCCGCCGGCTCCGGCTCGCCTCACGGATCGATTGCCGGCCTCCGACCGTCCGGCCGCGCCCTCAAGCCGTCTTGGCGACTGCGGCCGTTCCTCCGGCGAGAACTCGTCTCATGCGATCGAGGGCCTTCTCGAGCGTTTGCATGCTGCAGGCGAAGGAGAGTCGGATATGCCCCGGCGCGCCGAACGGGCTGCCCGGCACCACCGCCACTCCGCCGCGCTCGAGCAGGAGCTCGGCGAATTCACTGTCGTCCCGGCATCCATTCGCCGTCATCGCCTTGCTCACGTCGGCGAAGGCGTAGAACGTTCCCGCTGCCGGCACGCACGAGACGCCAGGCAGCGAATTCAGCCCCTCGACGATGAAGTCGTGGCGGGCCTTGAACGCTTGGTTCATCTCCTCGACGCATGTCTGACCGGCCGTCAGCGCGACGGTGGCCGCCTTCTGGGCGATGCTCGAGGCGTTCGAGGTGGACTGGCCCTGGATCGTCGCCATCGCCGCGATGATCTCTCTCGGCCCGCCGCAGTAGCCGAGCCGCCAGCCCGTCATGGCGTAGGCCTTCGAGACGCCGTTGATCGTCACGGTGCGGGAGTACAGCTCGGGGACGGCCGAGAGCAGGCTGCAGAATGGCTCCGCGCCCCAGTAGATCTTCTCGTACATGTCATCCGTGCCGATGACGATCCGGGGATGCTCGAGGAGCACTTCACCGAGCGCACGCAGCTCCGCGCGCGTGTACGCGGCGCCGGTCGGATTGCACGGGCTGTTGAGCAGGACGAGTCGCGTCTTCGGCGTGATGGAGGCGGCGAGCTGGCGCGCGGTGATCTTATAACCCTGCGCGGCGCCCGCGAACGGCGTGACCGGCAGGCCATCGGCGAGCAGCACCATGTCCGGATACGACACCCAGTAGGGCGCCGGGATGATCGCTTCGTCGCCCGGATCGAGCACCGCCATGCAAAGGTTGTAGACCGTCTGCTTGGCGCCGCAGGAGACGAGGATCTGATTGCGCTCGTAGCGGATGCCGTTGTCGCGCTCGAACTTCGCGATGATGGCGTCCTTGAGCTCGTTGGTGCCCTCGACGGCCGTGTAGCGCGTGAAGCCGTGCCGGATGGCCTCGCAGCCGGCCTCTCCAATGTGCCGCGGCGTGTCGAAATCCGGCTCTCCCGCGCCGAGGCCGATCACGTCCTTGCCCTCGGCCTTCAGGCGGGCGGCGCGGGCGGTGACGGCGAGCGTGGGGGAAGGCTTGACGCGCTGGACGCGCCGCGAGACGGGTAGGCTCACAGGGTTCCTCAAAAAAGGGGCGTTCGACGCGCGATCGGAGGGGGGAACCGATCGCTTCGGCTATATTACGGGATCGGGGCCGGCTCACCAACCTCGCGGCCTTGGGTTGCAGCCTTGGGACCTCGCAGCCTGGGGGCGTCGCAGCCCACAGCCTTGGGTTGCGGCCTCGGTGAGAGCGGGCGCACGGAGAATCCGGTTGGAGCAGATGCGTTTCACCCTTGCGGCGGGTTACGAGCCGTCGGGCGACCAGCCCGAGGCGATCGCCAAGCTCGTCGATGGCCTGGGGAGCGGGCTCGCGCACCAAACGCTGCTCGGCGTGACGGGAAGCGGAAAGACGCACACCATCGCGCGCGTGATCGAGTGCGTGCAGCGCCCGACGCTCGTGCTCGCGCACAACAAGACGCTTGCCGCCCAGCTCTACGGCGAGTTCCGCGAGTTCTTCCCGGCGAACGCAGTCGAGTACTTCGTCTCGTACTACGACTATTACCAGCCGGAGGCGTACGTTCCCTCGACGGACACTTACATCGAGAAGGACGCCTCGATCAACGAGCACATCGAGCAGATGCGCCTCTCGGCGACGAAGGCGCTGCTCGAGCGGCCCGATTCCATCATCGTCGCGACGGTTTCCTCGATTTACGGACTGGGCGACCCGCAGGCGTACCTCTCGATGGTCCTGCACCTCGTGCGCGGCGACCGCATGGACCAGCGCAAGCTCCTGCGCCGGCTCGCGGACATGCAGTACACGCGCAACGAGCTCGATCTCTCGCAGGGCACCTACCGCGTACGCGGCGATGTCATCGACATCTTCCCTGCCGAGTCCGACCGCGAGGCCGTGCGAGTCGAGCTGTTCGATGACGTGATCGATTCCATCACGCTGTTCGATCCGCTGACGGGCGCGATCTCGCGCAAGGTGCCGCGCTACACCGTCTATCCCGGCACTCATTACGTGACGCCGCGGGAGCGGCTGATCGCCGCCGTCGATCAGATCCGCGAGGAGCTGCGCGAGCGGCTCGCGGAGCTGCGCGCGGCCGGAAGGCTCCTCGAAGCCCAACGGCTCGAGCAGCGCACGCTCTTTGACATGGAGATGATGAAGGAGGTCGGCTATTGCGCGGGCATCGAGAACTACTCGCGCTATCTCTCGGGCCGCGCGCCGGGCGAGCCGCCGCCGTGCCTGTTCGACTACCTGCCTCGGAACGCGCTGCTCGTAATTGACGAAAGCCATCAGACGATCCCGCAGCTCGGGGCGATGTACCGGGGCGACCGCTCGCGCAAAGAGACCCTCGTCGAGTACGGCTTCCGCCTGCCTTCGGCGCTCGACAACCGACCGCTCAAATTCGAGGAGTGGGAGCAGCTTGCGCCGCAGATGATTTTCGTGTCCGCGACGCCGGGATCGTATGAGCTCAGCCGCTCGGCGCAAGTCGTCGAGCAGGTCGTGCGGCCGACCGGTCTCGTCGATCCGCAGGTCGAAGTGCGGCCCGTCCGCACACAGGTGGACGATCTGCTCTCCGAGATCGGCAAGTGCGTCGCGCGCAACGAGCGCGTGCTCGTGACGACGCTCACGAAGCGCATGGCGGAGGATCTGACCGAATACCTGCACGAGCACGGCGTGCGGGTGCGCTATCTGCATTCGGACATCGACACGGTCGAGCGCACCGAGATCATTCGCGACCTGAGGCTCGGCCGCTTCGACGTCCTCGTCGGCATCAATCTACTGCGCGAAGGGCTCGACATGCCGGAAGTGTCGCTCGTCGCGATCCTCGATGCGGACAAGGAGGGCTTCCTGCGCTCGGACAACTCGCTCATCCAGACGATCGGCCGCGCCGCGCGGAACATCAACGGCCGCGCAATTCTCTACGCCGACGTCGTGACCGGCTCGATGCAGCGCGCGATCGACGAGACGAACCGCAGGCGCGCGAAGCAGCTCGAATACAACCGCGCGCACGGGATCACCCCGCGTGGCATACAGAAGGCGGTGTCGGACATCATGGAGGGTGCGCGGAGCGAAGCGCCTTCACCGGCCGGCCGGCGGCGCGGCGCCAAGGGAGCGAGGGGCGCGCTTGCCGCTCGTGAGGAGGCCGCGGCGAACGTGACGGCGCTGCGACCCGAAGCGCTCGTGCGGGAGATCAAGAGGCTCGAGGCGGAGATGTACAAGAAGGCGCGCAATCTCGACTTCGAGGAAGCGGCACGCCTGCGGGATGAGATCGAGCGCCTGAAGCAGGTCGAGCTCGGCCTGGCAGGCCGTCCCGCGGCGGCCGCGAGCGGTTCCGCGGCGGGCTGAGACGGGCACGCAGGACACGTTGGACGTGCGAGACGCGCAGGACGTGTGGAACAGGCGGGACGTGCGCAGCCGGGTCCGATTCTTGTTCGACACGGCATCATGAACGGGGCAGGCCAGGCATCCCGCACCTTCTTCGTCGTCCTGACGTTCTTCGTCGTCATTGCGGCCCTGCGGCTCGCGCAGGACGTGTTCATTCCGCTTGCGCTCGCCGTGCTCATGACGTTCCTGCTCGCGCCGGTCGTCGAGCGCTTGCAGCGCTGGGGCATCAATCGCGCCGTCGCGGTCGTCTTCACGGTGTTCGTCGCCTTCGTCGCTCTCGGGGGGCTGCTGTATGTGGTCTTCGCGCAGCTGCGCGATCTCGCCCGGGAGCTGCCGCAGTACCGCGAGCAACTGCTCCACAACGTGAGTCAGCTGTCGGGCGCTCTGCGCGGGACGATGGGCCACCTGGCCAAGCTCACCTCCGAGCTCTCGGCCGACCTGCGCAGGATCTCCCCGAGCCCGCCCGGCCGTCCGATCCCGAAGGTCGAAGTGGTCGAGCCCCTGAGCGGTCTGCAGGCGCTGCGGCAGCTCGTCTCGCCCCTCGCAGGGCCGCTCGCGACGGCGGTCGTGGTGATCGTGTTCGTCATCTTCATGCTGCTCCGGTTCTCGGACCTGCGCGAGCGGATCATCCGCGTGCTCGGGGCGCACAACCTGCGCCTCGCGACGGAAGCGATCGACGATGCCGCGAGGCGCGTGAGTCGCTACCTCGTCATGCAGACGTTGATCAACGGCTGGGAGGGCTTGTGGGTCACAGTCGGCCTCACGCTCATCGGCCTGCCGAACGCGATTCTCTGGGGCGCGCTCACCACGGTGCTGCGCTTCATTCCGTACGTCGGCATTCTGATTGCCGCGGCGATGCCGCTCGCTCTGTCGTTCGCCGTCTTCGATCACTGGGGGCCGCCGCTCCTCACGCTGCTCCTGTTCGTCTGCGTCGAGATGCTGAGCTATCTCGTCCTCGAGCCGTGGCTCTACTCGCGCCGCACGGGCGTCTCGCCCGTTGCGCTGCTGGTCGCCGCGGTGTTCTGGGCCTGGCTCTGGGGCGCGGCGGGGCTGTTCCTCGCGATCCCGCTCACCGTCTGTCTCGTTGTGATGGGAAAGTACATTCCGCAGCTCGCCTTCCTCAACGTGCTGCTGGGCGATGAGCCGGCGCTCGCGCCGCACGAGCGGCTGTATCAGCGGCTGCTCGCGAACAGCCCGGAAGACGCCGATGACCTCGTCGAGGAGGAGCTGCGCCGCACCTCGCTCGCCGGGGTCTGCGATACCGTCCTGCTGCCCGCGATGTACGCCATCGAGCGCGATCACCACCAGGGCGCGCTGCGCGATGCGAAGCGCAAGTCGATGCTGGACCACCTCGAGCGCTGGGCGGAGGAGCTGGCCGATTCGGCGCCGCAGCGCGCGAAGTCGAGCGCAGGCTCGGGTCGGGGCACGGGCACGGGTGCGGGAACTGGGACCGCCGCCGCTGGAGCCGGCTCAGTCGGACCCAGCGCCGCCGGCATCCCGCCTGACGCCTGGGTTCTCTGCCTCGCGGCGGCCGACCGGGCGGACGAGATCGCGGCGCAGTTCGCGGCGCTTGCGCTCGCCGAGCGGGGCTTCGCGGCTCGAACCGCCCCGCGCGCGGGTTTGCCGCATCGAGCGGGCGGGCCGGATGCGGCGGTCGAGACACCGGCCGTCGTCGTGATTTCCGCGCTCCCCGGCGATGCGGCTGCTCACGCGCGGCATCTGTGCAGGCGAGTGCGCGTGCGCTTCGGCGAGACACCCATCGTCGTCGGGCTCTGGGGAGCGGAAGCGGAGCTCGACCGCGCCTGGCAGCGCCTGGTGAGCGCGGGAGCAACCCGCCTCGAGAGCACTCTCGGCGCGACTGTGGCTGACGTGGAACGGCTCGCGGCGGGAGGCCCTGGCGCTGCGCGGTGTCCGCCGCCGGTGCAGCCGGCGCGCACGCCGGGCGTCGTGTCGCGCACCTTGCCGGAGACGAGCGTTCGGGCTTGAACGAGCGCGCGGGCTGGAGCGGCGCGGGCGCTGTCCGCTGCCGGCGGCCGCTTGCCTCCCCAAGGGGCGTTCGGTATCTTGCCGCTCCCTGGTGGCCAACCCCAATCGGACCGCTTCAGACAGGCGCGTAGCTCAGTGGTAGAGCACTACCTTGACATGGTAGTGGTCGGTGGTTCGATCCCACTCGCGCCTACCATCCTCCTGCGGCGGGGGCGCTCGATCTGCGGTGGGTGCGCCCTTGGCCGCCGCCGCTGTGGTCGCCGCAGCATCCGGAATTGATCTCATCATGCCCGTCGTGACTCTGCCGGACGGCAGTCAGCGCCGTTTCGATCATCCTGTGACCGTGGACGAGGTCGCGGGGACCATTGGCGCGGGCCTGCGCAAGGCTGCGCTCGCCGGCCGCGTCGATGGACGACTGGTCGATACGTCCTACGTGATCGACCACGACGTGCCGGTGTCGATCATCACGGACAAGGACCCCGAAGGCCTCGAAATTCTCCGACATTCGACGGCGCACTTGCTCGCTCAGGCGGTGAAGGAGCTCTATCCGCAGGCGCAGGTCACGATCGGGCCGGTGATCGAGGACGGCTTCTACTACGACTTCGCGTTCGAACGGCCCTTCACGCCCGAGGATCTCGAGCGGATCGAGGCGAAGATGCGCGAGCTCGCGCAGGCGGACCAGCAGGTCACCCGCCGCGTCATGCCGCGCGACGAGGCCGTGCGATTCTTCAAGGGTCTTGGCGAGCACTACAAGGCGGAGATCATCGCCTCCATTCCGGCCGGCGAGGAGATCAGCCTGTACGGCCAGGGAGATTGGGTGGACCTATGCCGCGGCCCTCACGTTCCGTCTACCGGGAAGCTGAAGGCCTTCAAGCTGACGAAGGTCGCGGGCGCCTACTGGCGAGGCGACTCCCGCAACGAGATGCTGCAGCGGATCTACGGCACGGCCTGGCCCGACAAGAAGCAGCTCGACGCCTACCTGCACCGGCTCGAGGAAGCCGAGCGGCGCGACCACCGCCGCATCGGGCGCGAGCTCGATCTCTTCCACATGCAGGAGGAGGCGCCGGGCGCGGTGTTCTGGCATCCGAAAGGCTGGCGCGTGTTCCAGACCCTCATCGGCTACATGCGCGAGAAGCAGCGCCAGGCGGGATACGAGGAGGTCAACGCGCCCGAGCTCATGGACGTGAGCCTGTGGGAGCAGTCGGGACACCTAGAGAAGTTCGGTGAGAACATGTTCCTCACCCGCACGCCGGACGAGCGGGTCTATGCCATCAAGCCCATGAACTGTCCGGGGCACATTCAGATCTTCAAGCAAGGTCTGAGGAGTTATCGAGAGCTCCCCGTAAGGCTTGCGGAATTCGGCAAGGTCCATCGCTATGAGCCGTCCGGTGCGCTGCACGGACTCATGCGCGTCCGGGCCTTCACGCAGGACGACGCCCACATCTTCATCACCGAGGACCAGATCACGACGGAGTCGGTCGCCGTCACGCAGCTGCTCCTCGACATCTATCGCGACTTCGGCTTCGAGGAGGTACGGATCAAGTTTGCTGACCGACCGCCGAAGCGGGTCGGCGATGATGCGATCTGGGACCGGGCCGAGGGCGCGCTGAAGGCCGCCTCGCTCGCGGCCGGCATCGAATACTCGCTCAATCCCGGCGAGGGCGCCTTCTACGGCCCCAAGCTCGAGTTCCACCTGCGCGACGCAATCGGCCGCGAATGGCAATGTGGCACGCTGCAAGTAGACTTCAACATGCCCGGCCGGCTTGACGCCCACTACATCGACGAGCACAGTCGCAAGCGTACTCCGGTGATGCTGCACCGGGCGATCTTCGGCTCACTCGAGCGCTTCTTCGCCATTCTGCTCGAGCATCACGCGGGGCGCCTGCCGGCCTGGCTCGCGCCGGTGCAGGCAGTCGTGATGAACATCACCTCCGCCCAGGCCGAACACGTCGCGAAGGTCACCGAAACGCTGAAAAAACAGGGATTTCGCGTCGAAGCCGACTTGCGGAACGAGAAGGTCGGTTTTAAGATTCGGGAGCACACGCTCGCGCGTGTTCCATATATGCTAGTCGTGGGCGACAAGGAAGTCGCCGCAGATACCCTGTCAGTGCGTTCCCGCGGCGGCAGGGACCTCGGCGCGATGTCCATGGAGACGTTCTCGGAACGTTTCCGGACCGAGCTCGAGAGCCGCGGACGCCGAACCTTGGAGGATTGACGCATCGTCTTAGCAACAAAGCGAGTCCGGCGCAATGAGGAGATCACCTCGCCACAGCTGCGGGTGATTGGGCCGGACGGGGCGCAGGCCGGGGTCATGTCCCGCTACGAAGCGCTCCAAATGGCGTCCGCCGCCGATCTGGACCTGGTCGAGGTCTCGCCGACAGCCGATCCGCCTGTCGTGCGCATCATGGATTACGGCAAGTTCCTGTTCGAGCAGAATAAGAAGGCGCATTCGGCGAAGCGGAAGCAGAAGCAGATACAGGTCAAGGAAGTGAAGTTCCGCCCCGGAACGGAAGAGGCCGATTACCAAGTGAAGCTGCGTAATCTGATCCGCTTCCTCACCGAGGGAGACAAGGCGAAGGTGACCCTTCGTTTCCGGGGCCGAGAGCTGGTGCACCAGGACATCGGGCGCAAGCTCCTCGCGCGGGTTTCCGCCGACCTCGCTCCTTATGGCGTCGTCGAGCAGAACCCGCTCATGGAGGGCAAGCAGATTGTCATGGTATTCGCACCGAAGAAGAAGTAACGATTCCAAGCCTCTGAAAAGGCTGGGAACCGTTCGCCCGTAGCGGACGCGTGAGCGCCCGGCGACCGGGGCTACACACGAGGAGTCGATTGCAATGCCGAAGCTGAAGACGAACCGCGGCGCGGCCAAGCGTTTCCGCAAGACGGCGAAGGGCTTCAAGAGCTATTCGTCCGGCCGCCGCCACAATCTCGGACACAAGGACCGCAAGCGCAAGCGCCACCTGCGCTCCGGCGGCAGCAGCCTCGTCAACAAGAGCGATGTGGGTCGCCTCGTGCAGATGCTGCCGTATCACAAATAGTCGAACCACCGGACAGCGGGACCGGACGCGTCGGCGTTCCGGGCGTTTCCACGGCGCCGCATCGTCATTTGAAAGCGGACGATTTGAAAGCGGGCGCCGCTCGAGGAGAATTTCATGGCACGAGTCAAGCGTGGCGTGACGGCGAGGCGCCGTCACAAGAAAGTTCTGGCGAAGGCGAAGGGCTACTACAACGCCCGGCGCAAGGTCTACCGCGCGGCGAAGCAGGCGGTGATCAAGGCCGGCCAGTACGCCTATCGCGACCGGCGGGCGAAGAAACGCGAGTTCCGGGCGCTCTGGATCGCGCGCATCAACGCCGCGGCGCGCCTGCACGGCCTCTCGTACAGCCGGCTCATTAGCGGCGTCGAGAAGGCGGGCCTCGCGATCGACCGCAAGATGCTTGCGGACCTCGCGATGAACGACGCCGCTGCATTCGGCGTCGTCGCGCAGCAGGCGAAGGCAGCGCTCGGGATCGCCTGAGGCCGGCGCGGGCGGCGCGGACATGAGCGGCGACCCCGATCAGCTCCTCGAAGCGGCGCTCCGCGAGATCGCCGGGAGCGCGACACTCGCCGCGCTCGAGGAGGCGCGAGTGCGCTGGCTCGGACGCAAGGGTGTGCTCACCGGGCAGCTGAAGATGCTCGGCGCGCTCGCCCCCGCGGAGCGCCCCGCGGCCGGCCAGCGCATCAACGCCGCGAAGGAGCACGTGCTCGCGGCCCTCGACGCCCGGCGTGCGGAGCTCGAGCGGGCCGAGGTCGAGCGGCAGTTGGCGGGCGGCCGCGTCGATGTGACCCTGCCGGGACGCGGCGAGCGGCGGGGCGCGCTGCATCCCGTCACGAAGACTCGCTTGCGCATCGAGGCGCTGTTCCGGTCCGCCGGCTTCGACGTCGCCTCGGGGCCGGAGGTCGAGGACGACTTCTACAACTTTGAAGCGCTCAACATCCCGGCGAATCATCCCGCGCGGGCGATGCACGACACGTTCTACTTCGCCGACGGCCGGCTGCTGCGCACGCACACCTCGCCGGTGCAGATCCGGGCGCTCCTCGCGCGAGGCGCGCCGCTCGCGGTGATCGCGCCGGGCCGCGTCTATCGGTGCGACTCCGATGTCACGCACTCGCCGATGTTCCATCAAGTCGAAGGGCTCGTCGTCGGGGAGAACGTCAGCTTCGCGAATTTGAAGGCGATCCTGCACGGCTTCGTCCAGGCGTTTTTCGAGCGCGAGCTCGGCATGCGGCTGCGGCCATCCTATTTCCCGTTCACCGAGCCGTCGGCGGAGGTGGACATGTCGTGCGTGTTCTGTCTCGGCAAGGGATGCCGCGTGTGCAAGCAGACGGGCTGGCTCGAGATCGCAGGCTGCGGCATGGTGCACCCGGCCGTGCTCGCGGCGAGCGGCGTCGATGCGGAGCGGTACAGCGGCTATGCCTTCGGCGCGGGCATCGACAGGCTCGCGATGCTGCGCTACGGGGTGAACGATATACGCCAGTTCTTCGAGAACGACTTGCGGTTCCTCGAGCAGTTCGCGGCGTTCTGATTTCAATGAACCCGCAAGGCGCGTCCGTCCTCGCATGAAAGTTCCCTATCAATGGCTGCGCGAGTGGGCGCCGGTCGCGTGGGAGCCGCGCGAGCTCGGCGAGCACCTCGCGATGGCGGGTTTCGAGCTCGAGTCGCTGGAGCGCGCTGCGCCGCCGCTCTCCGGCGTCGTGGTGGCCGAGATCCTGGAGGCGGCGCCGCACCCTCAGGCCGACAAGCTGCGCGTCTGCCGAGTCTCGACGGGACCCGAGCACCTGCCGCTGCAGGTCGTCTGCGGCGCGGGCAACGCGCGAGCAGGCCTCAAGAGCGCGCTCGCGCGCGTCGGCGCCTGCCTTCCCGGCGGGGTCTCGATCCAGCCTGCGAAGCTCCGCGGCATCGAATCTCAGGGCATGCTCTGCTCCGCGAAGGAGCTCGGGCTCGCGGAGTCGAGCGCAGGGATCCTCGAGCTGCCGCCGGACGCACCGCTCGGCCGCCCGCTCACCGAATACCTCGGGCTCGATGATGTCGTGCTCGACCTCAACGTCACGCCGAACCGCGGCGATGCGATGTCCATCCTCGGCATCGCGCGCGAAGTGTCCGCGCTGAGCGGGGTCCCGCTCGCCGGCCCGCGATTCGAGCCGGTTGCGGCCCGCCACAGCGAGGCGATTGGCGTTCACCTCGACGCGCCCACCGCCTGCCCGAAATTCGCGGGCCGCGTCATTCGAGGGGTGAACAACCGGGCCGCGACGCCGCTTTGGATGCGCGAGCGGCTGCGGCGCGCGGGCCTGCGCTCGTTGAGTCCCGTCGTTGACGTGACGAACTATGTGATGCTCGAGCTTGGTCAGCCGCTGCATGCGTATGACGTCGCGCGGCTGCGCGGGGACATTCGCGTGCGGATGGCGGCGGCCGGGGAGTCCGTGCAGCTGCTCGACGGTCGCCGCGTAGAGCTCGATCCGGACGTGCTGGTGATCGCCGATGCCGAGGGTGCCGTGGGACTCGCCGGCATCATGGGCGGCGAGCGCACGGCGGTGAGCCCCGGCACGGTCGATGTGTTCCTGGAGGTCGCGTACTTCGCGCCCGAGGCGATTGCGGGCCGCGCGCGCCGGCTCGGGATGCAGACGGACGCCAGTCAGCGCTTCGAGCGCGGCGTCGACCCGAGCGGCCAGGAGCGCGCGATCGAGCGCGCGACCGAGCTGATTCACGCGATTGCGGGCGGCTCGCCGGGCGCGGCGACGGTTGCCCGCGCCGACGAGTATCTACCGCGCCGGCTGCCGGTGCGGCTGCGGCGGACTCAGATCGCGCGAGTGCTCGGCGCGCCGGTGCCGCCCGCAAGAGTCGAAGCGATCTTCGGCGCGCTGCAAATGTCGGTCGCGCGAACGCTCGAAGGCTGGGCCGTCACGCCGCCCGCGCACCGCTTCGACGTCACGATCGAGGCCGATCTGATCGAGGAGATCGCGCGGATCGAGGGGTATGGCGCCTTTGCGGAGGTCGACGCGGCGGTCACCCGGCGCTTCGCACCGCTGCCCGAGGAGACGCCGCCCGAGCGCGTGGTGCTCGAGAGTCTTGCGGCGCGGGGATGGTTCGAGACGGTGACCTATGCCTTCGTCGATCCGGCGCTGCAATCGCGCCTGTTCCCGGAGCGAGAGGGTTTGCCGATCGCGAACCCGATCGCGAGCGATCTCGCCGTCATGCGCCTGTCGCTCTGGCCCGGCCTCGTGCGCGTGGCGCTCGAGAATCAGCGCCGCCAGCAGGATCGCATTCGCTTGTTCGAGCACGGCGCGCGCTTTGCCGTCGAACGCGGCAAGCTCGAGGAAATCGATACGCTCGCTGGCCTCGCGCTCGGCCCGCGACTGCCCGAGCAGTGGGGCAGCCCGGAGGAGTCGCGCGTCCCGCTGGATTTCTTCGATGTGAAGGCGGACATCGAGATGCTGCTCGCGGCAACGGGCGCTCGCGAGGCATTCGCCTTCGAGGCCGCCGAGCTCGCATGCCTACACCCGGGACGCACGGCGCGGATCGTGCGCAAAGGGCGCCAGGATCGCCCGCCGGGCAGCGCGGCCGAGGCGGACCACGCCGCCGTTCCCGTCGGCTGGCTCGGCGAGCTGCATCCGCGGCTCGTCCGCGAGCTCGGCTTCGCCGGCGCGCCGATCCTCTTCGAGCTCGACTTTGCCGCGCTCGCGGTGGAACTGCCGCGGTCCCGCGACGTTTCACGGTTTCCGCAGGTCCGCCGCGACATCGCGGTGGTCGTCGACGAGGCCGTGGCTTCAACTGCCTTGCGCGAGCGTGTAACCTTGACGGCGTCGAACCTGCTGCGCGAAGTGCGCATCTTCGACGTATACCGGGGGGGCGGCGTAGAAGAAGGTCGAAAAAGCGTCGCTTTGGGCTTGATTTTTCAGGATATTTCTCGCACTCTTACCGACGAGGACGTGGATCGTGTCGTGGCGTCCATCGTGGCGGACCTGGGCGCGAGCCTGGGGGCGAGAATCCGAGAATGAGAATGCGGTATGGCGGCTCTGACGAAGGCTGAGATGGCGGAAGCGCTCTTCAACCAGCTCGGACTCAACAAGCGCGAAGCGCGTGAGCTCGTCGATCTGTTCTTCGAGGAGGTGCGCGCTGCGCTGTCCAACGGCGAGCAGGTCAAGCTCTCTGGCTTCGGCAATTTCGACCTGCGGGACAAGAATCAGCGCCCCGGCCGCAATCCGAAGACCGGCGAGGAGATCCCGATCAGCGCCCGGCGCGTGGTGACGTTCCGCCCGGGCCAGAAGCTCAAAGCACGGGTCGAGGCCTATGTTGGAACCAAAGAATAACGACACCCTCCCGCCGATCCCCGGCAAGCGCTACTTCACGATCGGCGAGGTGAGCGAGCTCTGCGGCGTCAAGCCGCACGTGCTGCGCTACTGGGAGCAGGAATTTCCGCAGCTGAAGCCCGTCAAGCGGCGCGGCAACCGGCGCTACTACCAGCGGCAGGACGTGATCGTCATCCGGCAGATCAGGAGCCTCCTCTACGAGCAGGGCTTCACGATCACGGGCGCGCGCAACAAGCTCACCGGCGAGGAAGCGCGCTCGGACGTGAGCCAGGCGCAGCAAATCGTGCGTCAGGTGAGGGTGGAGCTCGAGGAGGTGCTGAAGCTGCTGCGGCGGTGAGGGCGCGCGGCGGTGGATCGCGGGCCGGCAGATCGGGCGTGGGCGGATCGGCGGGGATCGGCAGATCCGCGAGGATCGGCAGGGCGGTGGACCGGCGGTGAGCAGCGGCGCCTGCGCTCGGCGCAGAGGTGGGCCCCAGGTCACGTAGCGTGCCTGGGACGCAGGTCCTAGGCAGCGCCCGGATGGCGTATCATTGTGGGGCGGGCTTACCTCCCGCGCGCGGCGCTTCCCCGGCCGCGCGGATCGCACGAAGAAGGACGAAAGGTCGGAGCGTGGCGCAGCCTGGTAGCGCACTTGCATGGGGTGCAAGGGGTCCCGAGTTCAAATCTCGGCGCTCCGATCAGCATTTCAGAACATCTGATTTTTGGCGTACGGACACCGTCATGGACACCCCTACGGAATTGCGGCGCGTCGGACGGGGTCGCGGTTTGTAGCCGCGGTTCGATTCGACGCCGCTCCCTGGGGTAAGCTCTGCTTCATGAGTGCTCCGAAACTCACTGTCTCTGCACGGTGGAGCGCGTGCGACCGGCCGACGAGGGGCATGCGATGGACCTCTTGCGCCCGTACGGCTGATGCGACGGGATCAAACCATTCGCAACGTGAGCCGCGGTAGGCGACGCACGGTGTCGATGTGAGCCCTTCGACTAATCGCTCGGAGCGCCGGTGAGCCAGCGCTTGATGTCCGAACGGAGCCAACCGCGTCCACCGCCAGCACGTTTCGGCGGAAACGTGCCCGACAGGCGGAAGGTGCTTCGCGAAATGCCGCGCGTCCCCGCCTAGCCCGACTTCGCGGATTCGCCCCCGGATTTGAGCGCGTCGGCCCGCCTGGGTGACGCGCCAATCAGGCACTTGCGCGCGCAGGGGCTCGAAGTGGCCGTAGTGAATACCCGGTATTGCGTAAGCTCACGCCGTTGTGGCGCTCGATGGCATGCCGCGTGGCCGTCGCCCAACGCGCCAAACTTCGCCCGCCGTTCCGGATTCGCTGCAGGGAGAGTCAAGGGTCTTTGAAGTCTCTATCCGGGATCCTCCGTTCGACTCGACCCATGGCAGCGTACCGCATGACCGGCCGATCGACGAACGGCTATGATCGCTCGACGAACGGAAAGGGATCCCATGAGGCTCGAATCCTGGTCCGCCGGTGAGCGCAACGCCGTCGCGGCGGCGTTCATGGGCTGGATGCTCGATGCGTTCGACTACTTTCTCGTCGTCTTCGTCATCACCCGCATCGCGCGCGACTTCGGTACCGGTGTCGAGCAAGTGACGATCTCCTTGTTCCTGACGCTCGCGATGCGCCCAGTCGGGGCCTTTCTCTTTGGACGCCTCGCCGACCGTCACGGGCGTCGGCCGGCGCTGATGGCGAGCGTGCTCACGTATTCATTGGTGGAGCTTGCCTCGGCGCTTTCACCGTCGCTCGGAGTCTTCCTTGCCCTGCGGGCGCTCTTTGGGATCGGCATGGGGGGCGTATGGGGTGTCGGCGCTTCACTCGCCTTCGAGAGCATTCGGGTGCGGGCACGCGGTATGGTCTCCGGCGTGCTTCAGGGTGGCTATCCGACGGGATATCTGCTTGCCGCCATGGTGTTCGGGCTCCTCGTCCCGGCGATCGGCTGGCGCGGCACGCTGATGGTGGGCGCCGCTCCGGCGCTGCTCGCATGGTTCATTGCGGCGCGAGTGTCTGAGTCTCCGGCATGGCTCGAAGCGCGCAGGAGCGGACTCGCATCCGAGCGGGCCGCGGCCTCGCCGCCATCCGCGCCGCCATCCGCACAGCCGACCGCGCCGCGACCCGGAATTCTCTCGAGCCTCGCCGGCCACTGGGGCCTCGCGGCGTACGCAGTGGCGCTCATGACCGCTTTCAACTTCTTCAGTCACGGCACGCAGGACCTCTTTCCGACCTTCCTCGGCGCTCAGCGCGGACTCTCGACAGGCACGATCTCGCGCATCGCGATTGTTTACAACCTCGGCGCGATCTGCGGCGGCATCGCCTTCGGGAAGCTCTCGAGCCGTATCGGACGCCGCAGGGCCATCGCGCTCGCCGCGCTGCTCGCCCTGCCGGCACTGCCGTTTTGGGCGTATTCCAAGCGTCCCGCTGCGATTGCGGCTGCGGCGTTCGTCATGCAGTTCATGGTGCAAGGCGCCTGGGGTGTGGTGCCGGTGCATCTCAACGAGCTGTCGCCGGAGGAAGTCCGCGCGACGTTCCCCGGCGTGGTGTACCAGCTCGGCAATCTCCTCGCAGCGATCAATGCGCCGCTTCAGGCTTTCATCGCTGCCTCGCGTGGCGGGCCGGATCATCCGAATTACGCTTTCGCGCTGGCCCTCGTCTGCGGCGCGGTGATTCCCGCGCTGATCCTGCTCGCCCTGTTCGGGCCGGAGCGGCGCGGCGTGCCGTTCGGGACCGAGCTCAGGCCGGAGCCGCCTGCGCCGGCGGTGGCAGCGGCCGCGCGTACGCCGCGCGAATGATGCGGTAGCAATCGCAGGCCCGCTTTTCGAGCGTGCGGCGATCGAGGATCTCGATCGTGCCGCGGGCGTAGCGGCCGAGGATCTGTGTAAGCCGCGCATCTTCGGCGAGATGCGCACGGAAGTCCTGCGCGCGCCTCCACAAGACCCGTCCCGGCACTTGCGCGAACGTCTCGAACATCGAGGGTGTTTCCACGCCGAGAAAGACCGCGAGACCCGCCATGCCTTCGTTGCCGAGCGTCGCGACTTCCACGATCTCGTCCGCGTTGCAATCGACGACGGTCGAAAGCACGCAGGTGAGCGGAAAATAGACGTCCTGCCCGACCTGGTGGCGGCGGGACGATCCGATCCATGAAGCGCACCTCGCGCAGCTCGAGATGGCGGGCGAGGCGCGCGAGGCGTGCCGGGCGCCGGCGCCAAGTTTGCCGTGGCCGTCGGGGGGTAGAGGCACGGCAACGGGACCACGGCGATCCGGGCATGGCGCGAGCCATGCCGGCGCTGCGTGAGCGGAGTGAAGGAGGTCGCTGGCGGCAGCCACGAGAGCGCCGGCGAGCTTGAACGTCGCGCCGCGCCGCGCGATGATAGCGCTATCATCGCTGCTGTGGCAGGTGGTGCTACCGCCCGAGGCGCTGGCTGCCGCCTCGAGCCATGAATTGCTCCCTGAAACGTGGTCGCGGCACCGGGCACGGCGAGGCGCGGGCCGCCGCATCGAAATGAAAGGGCCTGAAGATGACCATGACTGCACGGATCTGCGCGCTCGCGCTCGTTGCAGCGGGAGCGCTGTCCGCGGCTGGAGGTTCGGCGACTGCGAGAGCCGTGCCGCCCGACCTCGGATCGACCCAGTGGGTGGAGTCGTGGGCCTCGGCGCAGCAGACCCCGGAGCCGCAAAACGCGCTGCCGGCGAGCGCGTTGCAGGATGCAACGCTGCGCGAGATCGTCCATCTCTCGGCCGGGGGAACGAGGCTTCGCGTGCGGCTCTCGAACGCGTTCGGCGTGGCGCCGCTGCACATCGCCGCCGCCCACGTCGCGCGCCCGATTTTACTCGCATCCGGCGAGATCGATGGCTCGACAGACCGCGCGCTCACGTTCTCGGGCAAGGGCGAGGTGACGATTCCGGCGGGCGCGGACTATCTCTCGGATCCAATCGATTTTCCAGCCGCGCCGCTGTCGGATCTCGCCGTCTCGCTCTACGTGGAAGCATCGCCCGCACGGCAGACCAGCCATCCGGGCTCACGCGAGACCTCCTTCCTCGCGCATGGCGATCAGGTGTCTCGAGCGACGCTTCCCGCCGCGACTCGGGTGGACCACTGGTACTTTCTGTCGGGCATCGAGGTGGCGGCTGCGCCCGAAGCTGCCACCATCGTGGCACTCGGCGACTCGATCACCGACGGCCACGGCTCGACGACGAACGGCAACGATCGGTGGCCCGACGATCTCGCGCGCCGCCTCGCGGCCGCGTCGGGAGATACGCTCGGCATCCCTGCTTCACTGCGGGGCGCCGGTGCCTCGATGCCCGGCCTTCATGCGGCGCCGCTCGGTGTCGTGAACGCCGGCATCGGTGGCAATCGACTACTCGCGGACGGCATCGGACCCAATGCGCTCGCCCGCTTCAATCGCGACGTGCTTGCCCAGGCTGCCGTGCGCGATGTCATCGTGCTCGAAGGCATCAATGATCTCGGCGTGGCAACGGCAGGCCACGCGCTTTCTCCGCAGGCGCATCGCGCGCTCGTCGAACACATCACCGCGGCCTACGCTCAACTCATCGCGCGCGCCCATGCGCACGGGATTCGCGTGCTGGGCGGAACACTGACGCCCGATGCCGGTTCGGCGATCTATCACCCGGACGCTGCGGCGGAGGCGGATCGGCAGGCGGTCAATCGCTGGATCCGAACGCCCGGCCACTTCGATGCGGTCGTGGACTTCGATGCGGCGCTGCGCGATCCGGTGCATCCCGATCACATGCTGCGGGCGTATGACTCGGGCGATCATCTGCATCCTTCGCCTGCGGGCTACCGCGCGATGGCGGACGCCATCCCGCTCGAGCTCTTCGAGGAGCGGCCCACCGATCCTGCTGCGCTGCTGACCTTCACGCCGTTCCACGCGAACGGCATCTATCGGCTCGGCGAGAAGGCTGGATGGACCGTGTCGGTTCGCGCGGGCAGCCGGCCTCCACCCGGCGCTTACACATACACCGTGCGGGAGAACGACGATGCAGTCGTTACTCAGGGAACGCTCGAGCCGACCTCCGGCGCCGCAAGGATCGAAGTCTCGCTCGATCATCCGGCGATGCTGTACGTCACGGTCGAATGGCAGCCCACCGAGGCGCCATATCGAGGCGAGCGCATCGCGACGCTGGGGGCCGCGATCGACCCGACGGGCCTGAAGCCGACGACTCCGCGGCCCGCGGACTTCGATGCGTTCTGGCGCGCGAAGCTCGCTGCATTAAAGCGAATCCCCATCCACCCGGTCCTCGTGCGAATCCCCACGCAGCAGGCGGGCGTCGAGCTCTATCGCGTTAGGCTCGATAGCCTCGGTTCGCACGTGCAGGGCTATCTCGCGATGCCGGCGCACGCCGGCCCCCTTCAGGGTGCTGCTGCCGGCCCCCTTCAGGGTGCTGCTGCCGGCCCCCTTCAGGGTGGTGCCGGCCCGTTGCGAGGTGCTAGCGTCGGCTCCTGCCGCGATGCTGCCGCCGGCGCGCCGCCAAGTGCCGCCACCTGCCCGCCGGGCGGCGCCAGCGCCGGCCGCTTCCCGGCGCTCGTCATCTACCAATACGCCGGCGTCTACGCGCTCAACCCGAAGACGGCCACGGATCGGGCCGCGGAGGGCTGGCTCGCGTTCGATGTGGACTCTCACGATCTGCCGCCGGACCAGGGCACCGGCGTGCCATCGGACTACGACACGATCGGCAACACCGACCGGAACACGTCGTACTTCCTCTATATGTACCTGCGCGACACACGCGTGATCGACTACATCGAAACGAGCCCGCACTGGGATCATCGGACGATCGTCCTCACCGGCACGAGCATGGGAGGCCAGCAGAGCCTCGCGACGGCGGGTCTCAATCCCGGCCGCATCACGGCCGTCGTGGTGAACGAACCTTCCGGCGCGGATTCGAGCGGCGCGCTCCACGGCCGGTACGTCGGCTATCCCTGGTGGCATCAGACGGATCCGCGGGTGCTCGACGCCGCGCGCTACTTCGACACGGTGAACTTCGCCTCGCGCATCGAGGCGCCGGCGCTCGTTGCGATGGGTTTCATCGACACGATTGCTCCGCCGGCGGGCATCTGGACCGCGCTCAATCAGATCCCGGCGCCGAAAGAGGCGGTGCCGATGGTCGAGTCGGACCACAACAACATCACGCCCCAGAAGCAGGACGCTTACTTGCAGCGCTCGGAACAAGTGCTCGCCATGCTGCTCGTCGGACGGTCGTTCCACCCCGACCAGTCGCTCACGCGGCCACGGGACTGAGCGCCGCGCGCGGCCACGAGAGTGCCGGACGATCGTGAGGACGCCGGACGCCATGAGAGTGCCGAACGGCCGCAAGGGCGCCGGACGATCATGAACGGCGACGATCGCGGCAGCCGCCTCGCGTAGCGCCGGGGTCCGCAGCATCGGGCCTCAACCCGAACCGGCGGGTCGATGCGTTCTATGCGACATGAGAATGCGAGCGCTCGTCGCGGCGTCCTTGCTGCTTGCCGCCAGTGGCGCGGCGGCGGTCGCCGCCGGGACACAGCGCCACGGACCTGTCCCGTGTTCGCCGGCCACCCCGCCCCGGCACCTCGCCGGATCGCTGGATCCCGCTCAATGGTTTCGCCGGCATTGTCGTTCTTGCCGAGGGCCCGCCGGTTGCGGCGGTCCCCGGCGGCTCCGAAGGCGCAGGCCTGCCGACGCTGGAGGATCACATCGCGGTCAGACGCGATGGAAAGATGGTGGCGGCTGCTGTCCTCCGGCCAAGTAGTCCTCGTCGCCTCGGCGAAGCGCGGGTTGCAGTAAGAAGCGAGAGTTGCGATGACGCGGGTTGCGATAATGCGATAAAGCGAAGCGCACGACAGCTTGGGGCCGCCGGGCGGGCCTCGCTCAGGCCTGATGAATCGTCTTCGTGACCAGGCAGGCCTCGAGCCCTTCCGGCCCGTCCTCCGCGCCGAAGCCGCTCTCTTTGACGCCGCCGAACGGCGCATCGGCTGCCGCGAGCGTGACGGCATTGATCGCGACCATGCCGGCTTCGATGGCATCGCCGATCAGCATGGCTCGCTTGCCCGACTCCGTGAACGCATACGCTGCCAGCCCATAAGGCAGCCGGTTCGCCTGCTCGACGGCTTCATCGAACGTCGCAAAGGGATTGACGACGGCGACGGGGCCGAAGGGCTCCTCGTTCATGATCCGCGCAGTGACCGGCGTCTCGGCGAGCACAGTCGGCTGCCAGAAGAAGCCTTCCTTGCCGTGGCGCTCGCCGCCGGCGAGAAGCCGCGCGCCGTGCGAGAGCGCATCCTCGATGAACCGCTCCATCGCCGCGGGCCGGCGCGGGTTCGCCATCGGACCCATCTGCGTGCCCTCGGCGAGGCCGTCGCCGACCTTCATGCTGCGCATGCGCTCGGTGAACGCCGCGACGAAGCGGTCATAGATGCCCTGCTGAACGTAGAAGCGCGTCGGCGAAACGCACACCTGCCCGGCATTGCGGCACTTCGCCGTCGCAAGCAGGTCCACCGTGCGCCCGAGGTCCGCATCATCGAAAACAATCACCGGCGCATGCCCCCCGAGCTCCATCGTCGTGCGCTTCACCGTGGCGGCCGCAAGCGCGAGCAGATGCTTGCCGACGGCGGTCGAGCCGGTGAACGAGAGCTTGCGGATGACGGGCGAGGCGAGCAGGTGCCGCGAGACCTCGTCCGGGACGCCGAACACGAGCTGCACGACGCCTGGCGGCAGGCCGGCATCGACGAGCGCGCGCACGATCTCGATGGCGGAGGCGGGGGCCTCCTCGGCCGGCTTCAAGATGACCGAGCAGCCGGCAGCGACGGGCGCACCGAGCTTGCGCGCCGGGTTGCCAATAGGGAAATTCCACGGCGCAAAAGCGGCGACCGGCCCGACGGGCTCTTTCACCACCAGTGAGCGCGTGCCCGTCGGGCGCACGAGGACGCGGCCATATGTGCGGCGGCATTCCTCAGCGTAGAACTCGAACAGATTCGCGGCGACCTGCGCCTCGATGCGGGTCTCTGCGAGCGTCTTGCCTTCCTCGAGCGTCGCGACGCGCGCGATGTGGTCTACCCGCTGCCGGATGAGCTGCGCCGCACCCTTGAGCACCCGCGCGCGCTCATCGGCCGTCGCGCGCTTCCACTGCCTGAAGCCGCGGTCTGCCGCCTCGAGCGCCCGATCGAGATCGCCGACGTCGACGAGAGGTAGCTCTCCGAGGGTGCCGCCCGTCGCCGGATTGATGACCTTGTGCAGGCGGCGCTGGCCTGCGCCGACCCACTCGCCATCGATGTACAGCTTCAGCTCGGGATACGCGGTCATGTCGGCTCACTTGGCTCGAGGACGCGCCGCCATTTTATCAGTTCCGCCCGCCCCCCCGGCCGCCGGGCCCGCGCCGCTTGCGAAGCCTGCGGTCCGGTCGGCCGTTCTTCCGCGGCGCGGCCGACTCGTCCTCGAGCGACGCATCCCGCTTGGTCCAGGCATGAATGCGCCCGCAGGCCGGGCAACGCGTGACGCTACCGCTCAAGACCGCACGCTCGAATTCCTCGCGTGACAGGGTGAGTCCCGTCGGCACGAGCTGCCCTGTCGTGGGGCATGCGATCATGATCCGGCCCATCGCTCTGCATCGCCCTTGCAAAGGGAATGCGAAAGTGAAGCTCACCGGCGCGATGTCAGGTCGTGACTGACATCACCGGTCACTGCCCGACGTGCAGGAACTGGGACGTGGCGCTCGCCCGCAGCGAGACGTAGTAGGCGTTCCGGGGCGGGGTGGGTTCTCGCGATAGTCGCCGGCATCACCGCCAGCGGTTCGCGGCGCGGTCTCGCGCGTCCTCGATCAGGCGTTGGATGACTTCGATGTCAGTCGGTTTGACGATGCGGGTGTCGAAGGGACTCATGTCCGCCCGGCCCTCGAGCTCGGGCGCATTCCAGCCGGTGAGCGCGATGAGAAGCGTACGGCTCTCGGCTGCCCACGCGCGCCGCCGGATCTCCTTCGCCACTTCGTGGCCCTCGCGCTTCGGCATTCCCACGTCGAGTAGAGCGACCTGCGGCCGCACCTCGTCCGCAAGGCGCAGCGCCTCGTCCCCGTCATAAGCAACGGCGACGTGATGGCCGCACATCTTCAACGTCATCGCCATCGCCTCGGCGACGTCGGCGTTGTCGTCGGCCACGAGAACACGCAGCGGCCGGTCGGTGCGGATCGGTGCGGCCGCGGGGGAGTCGGCGTCGCGCTCCGTCTCCTGCCGGTGAAGCGCGAGCGGCAGCCGCACGACGAACTCGCTTCCGCGCCCCGGTCCGGCACTGTGCGCCGTGACGGTGCCCCCGTGGAGCTGGGCGATCCGATGCACGAGCGCGAGCCCGATGCCGAGGCCGCCGCCGGTGTGGGAGAGGGAGGTGTCGACCTGATAGAAAAGCTCGAACAAGTGGGGCAGCTCGCCCGGCGCGATGCCGATGCCGCTGTCGCGAACCCGGATCGTCGCCCAGCGCGCGTCCCGCTCGACCGCAACGGCGATGCAGCCCCCCTCCGGAGTGTATTTGGCGGCGTTCGTCAGCAGATTGCCCACGAGCTGCGCGAGCCGCACCTGATCAGCCATCAGCTCGACGCGCCCCGGCGGCAGCGAGACATCGAGCGTGTGCCGGCGGGCCTTGACGAGCTCCGCGGTCGCCTCGACGGCGGTCGCGACGACGCTGTTGAGATCGATGCGTTCGCGCTCGAGCTCGAGCCGGTCGAGGATGACGCGGCTCACGTCGAGCAGATCATTGACGAGGCGCGCGAGGTGGGCCGCCTGCCGCCGGATCATCTCCACGCAGCCGCTCGCCTGGGAGGCCGCGAGCCTCGGGTCGGAGAGCAGGTGTGCGGCCGTGCCGATGGCAGTCAGCGGATTGCGCAGCTCGTGTGCGAGAGTCGCGATGAAGGCGTCCTTGCGCTGGTCCGCGACCGCGAGCGCATCGAGGGCGCGCCGGTGCGCCGTGATGTCGACGAGCGCCCCGCAGAGCCGCACCGGCCGGCCTCTGCGATCGCAGACGACCTCCACGTGGCTCTCCATCCAGAACATCGCCGCCTCCCCGACACAGAGGCGGAAGTGGTGCACGAAGGGCTCGTGGAGGGACAGCGCGGCCCTCATCCTGGCGAGCACGTCGCGCCGGTCCTCGCGATGGACGTGGCGCAGCGCCTGCTTGAGCGTCAGCGGTGATGCGGGTATTCGGACGCCGAGCACGTCCTCGGCGAGATCATGGCTGATGAGGCCGGTGGCGAGATCGCATTCCCATGCGGTGGTGCGGGCGGCGCGCAGCGCGCGCTGCACACGTACCGGGAGCCTCGCCCAGTCGAAGCGCCGGCGTTTCGCATGCATCAAAAACGAGAGCTTCCTCCGTGCGCCCCGCAGAGATGGCCAACGATATCGCGTCAGCTCCATGATCGAACGGTAGGCCGCCGTCTCCTTGAGTCCGCGCGAGTGACGTGAGCATTGTGCCTCAAAAGCCGATAGTGCGTGCAAAATATCGCGACGATTTTCGACGGGCACATCGTGCGGTGAGGCACGTGGCGGCGCCTGCTGCGAGCGCCGACTCGCCCTCTGTGAGCGCCGATTGCGCATAGCAACCACCAGCAGGCGACTCGCGCATCGGCGCTCGCTGCTGCTACGGCAGCGCTCCGGTTCCGGCGCGCCGCTTTGCGCGCTCGATCGCGCGCGCGATGTAATCTCGCGCCTCGCCGGCATCGCCCCAGCCGAGCGTACGCACCCACTTGCCGGGCTCTAGATCCTTGTAGTGCTGGAAGAAGCGTTCCACTTGGCGGGTGGTGATCTCCGGCAGATCGGTATAGCTCGCGAGCGGATCGTAGCGCTGGGTGAGCCGCGCGGCGGGGACGGCCAGGATCTTCGCATCGCCTCCGGCTTCGTCCATCTCGTACTTGATAGGCGCGCCGTGCACCGGCACTTCGACGATCACGTTCACTTCCGCAGGAGGATCGCGTCCCACGGGAATGGCTTCGAGCTGCATCGCTGTCTCCTGACGGCTCAGCCCTCAATTCGCGAGCGGGCTCGGCCGGATCTGGAAGTGCACCACCACCGGCTTCGAGCCCTTGCCGCCTTCCTTGTGCCACGGCGTCCGATCGCCCTCCGTCACCCAGAGCCCGCGGCCTTTCCAGCCGGCCGCCGGATCATCGATGCGGCCTTCCATGCCCTTCGCATAGAAACCGAGCGGGTAAGGGATGCGCAGCGTGACGAAGCGGCCGCCGACGAGCACGTGGACGCCGTCGAAGAGATTTCCGGTCGCGATCGGGACGTTCGCGCCGAGCCCCAGCGTGTCATGTTGATCGACCCAGGTGTAGTAGCTCGACTCCACGCTCTCTGCGGGCACGTCTGCGAAGCTCGGGCCCGGCAGCCGATAGAGCCGCCAGCCTTCCGGGCATTGCTTGCCGGTCGCTTTCGGCCCGTTGAGCGGCCCCTTGCACAGCCGCCGGTCGAAGCGGCCGAGCTGGCCGCTCGCGAGCGACACCCAAACGACGCCGTTGCGATCGATGTCCGCGCCGCGCACGCCGAAGCCGGGCGGCGGCACTTCGTAGATCTCCGAAAGCTTCGTGCGGGGATCGAAGCGCACGATCGCGCCCGGATAGCGGAACGCCACTGAACCCCATACCGTGCCATCGGCGGGGTCCGGCATCACGGCGTAGAAGCTCGCAGAGATGCGCATATCGAGCTTGGGGTTGGGAGTTTGTCCTGGCTCGCTCCAATCGTCGCGTTTTCCGTTGCCGTTAGTGTCGAGAACGAAGGGTGCCCACCCTTGCGCCGCCTCGGCCGCGGCGGCCGGCCCTCGGGTGGCATCGAGCTCATCGAACTTCCGCGTGTCGAGCCAGCCGACGACATCGCGTCCGCCGCTCGTCCAAAGCGTATCGTCGGGATCCTCCGCGAACCGCAGATGGTGCGTGCCGAAGCAGGTATCGACGAAGGTATAGCGCCCCGTCCGCGGCTCATACACCGCGAGTTGGCGATCCGAGTCGTCGAGCGGAAAGTCCCGTGCAGAGGGGAGGGTGGAGCCCTGCTTGCAGAACGCTGGATCCGCGGCCGCGCGGATGCGAGCGGTGTACCAGACGCGGCCGTGCTCATCGAGCATCGGATTGTGCGCAATGGCACGGCTCGACCAGATGCGTTCGTCGCCCCAGTAGGGCGAGGGCGCGAGGACCGGAATGTCGTGCGTGCTCGGCGTGTCCGCATCGCGCACCGGCGCGTGGAACGTCCGCACGATGCTGCGTACCGGGTCGAGGATGGGGAAATCGTCGGTGCTCAGCTCCGGCGCGCCGTAGAGCGGCCCATGCGCATTGATCATCGGGTGGCGCTGATCCGTGCCAGACAGGTCGTGCAGATAGCTCGTAGGGCTCGCCCAGTCGCGCACGGTGGCGACGACGTTGCGCTCGATACCAGTCGGCCGGCGGGGCGCGGCCGCCGGCAGCTCGCCCGCGGCGATGCGGTCCGTCCAGTCAGCAAGGTATTTGATCGGCACGCCGCCGAGCACGCTCTCCGCCAGCATGATCATGTCCCGGCCCGCCTGTCCCGAGGAGATCCGCCGGACCCACGCCTCCCGCGAGGAGGAGAACGACCCGAGGCTCGCCGGCAGGGTTCGGGTCGCAAGGTTGCCGAGCTGGTGGCAGCCGATGCAGCCCATGTTCTTCATCCACATCAGGTAGCCGTTGCGGCCGCCCGGCACGTGCGCGGCCGCCAGCTCCTGCTCGGAGGGGATCCGCATCATCGCGTACCAGTAGGCGGCGGGATAAACCTTCGCGGCCGTATGCGCGTCCGGCGCGGCAACCGCCTTCAGATCGACGAGCGTGCCGGGCTTCGCGGAGACTTTCTGCGAGTCCGCGAGACCATAGCCGCGGACCCACAGGCTGTATGTGGCGGGCGGCAGATCGGGAACGACGTAGCGGCCGGCCTCATCCGTCACGACGATCTTCGCGAAGCGGGTTTGAAAGGCGCTCGTCTCGGCAATGACCCAAACGCCCGCCTCGGGGCCCTTGGCGCTGCGGACGACGCCGCCGATGTCGTCGGAGTCGATGCGGACGCCGGAATGCGCGGACGCGCCGCCCGCCTGCACCGCGCCGCTTTGTGCCTGCGCCACGGCGGCCACAGGCGCCGCGCCGCCTCCTGTCTGCGTCGCGTGCCGCACCTGAGCCGCGGGGTCCCCCTGCGCCGTCTGCGCCGCGGGCTCCCCCTGGGCCGCGGCGCCCTGGGAGAGCCACATCAGGCTCGCCGCCACGAGCGTCGCCGACACCGACCGAACGTTCGCCGCGATCATCACCGTGCTCCCATCGCGAGCGCGCTCCCGTCGCCAGAGTGAACAGACGAGCGACCGCATCGCAGCTGGGCGAGCCGGGATACTCGGTCGGCCGTGATGCGTTCAGGTACAATCCTGTCATTGATCCGGAGCCCGCGGCAACCGCGCATCGGCCGCGCGATCGGCTGTTGAGTGATATGGGATGGACTTTCGGCTGCCGCCCGGCCGCGGCGGCTTTTTGCCTCGCGCTTCCGTCTTGCTTCACCCTGTGCGCGCCCGCGCATGCGGCCGCTGGTGCCGATACCCAGCTCGCTCCCGCTCCAGTCTCGGGAAGGCCCACCATCGTGATCGAAGCGCCGGCGGCCTCGCCCCTCTCGCTCATCGAGCCCTTCACGCCGACGACCGTCGTGAGCGCCGCGGATATCGCCAGCGCACCGGGAGCGGATCTCACCGAGAGCCTCGCGATGATCACCGATTTCGTGCCGGGCGCGTACATCGTGCACGATCAGCTGCACCTGCGCGGGGGTCATCAGGTCACTTGGGCCATCGACGGTGTCGAGATCCCAAACACGAACATCGGCAGCAATCTCGGACCGCAGATCAATCCGAGTGACATCGCGCGGCTCGAGGTCGAGCGGGGTGGGTATGGCGCTGGGGAGGGCGATCGGACGTACGGCATCTTCAACGTCGTCCCTCGCACGGGCTTCGAGCTCGACGATCGAGCCGAGCTCGCCGCGAGCGGCGGCACGTTCGGGATGACCAACGACTCGTTGAGCGCCGGCAACCACACCGAGCGCTTCGCGTACTACGCCAGTGTGAGCGGCAACCGCAGCGGCCTCGGCATCGAGACACCGGTCGCGCAGGTCTTGCACGACGCAGAGGATGGGTACGGCGCCTTCACGACGTTGGTGCTCGATGCGACGCCAGCCGATCAGTTGCGGTTCGTCGGCTCCGCCCGCCGCGACGAATACGACATCCCGATCAGCCCCGGCGAGAGGACCGGCGACGTGCAGCGCGAGGCGGACGCATTCGCGATTCTCTCGTGGGTGAGGACGCTTGCCGCTCACGCGACGCTCACGAGCGCCGTGTTCTACCACGGCAACCGCGCCGATTACGACGGCGCTCCGGACGACTTTCCCATCGACACGACCGATCATCACACTTCGGTCTATGCGGGCGGGCAAGAGAGCGCGCGGATCGTCACGGGACGCCACACGCTCGAGGCCGGCCTCTATGGATTCAGGCAATGGGACGAGCAGCGCTTCGACGTGCTCTTCAACGACGGCAGCGATCCTCCCGTGCATGAGACGACGAGCCCTTCGGGGAGCCTCATCGCCGCGTACTTGCAGGAGACGTTCCGCGCGGCACACTGGCTGACCGTCTCCGCCGGCGTCCGTCAGACGCACTACTCGGGCCAGCTCGTCGAGAATGCGACGAGCCCGCGCCTCGGCGCGACCGTCATGCTGCCGCGCGTCGGCTGGACGCTGCGCGCCTTCTACGGCGAGTACTACCAGGCGCCGCCGCTCGATACGCTCTCCGGACCGCTGCTCGCGTATGCCATGCAGAGCAATCTCGCCTTCCTCCCGCTACCGGGCGAGCGCGACCAAGAATGGCAGATCGGGCTCCTGATTCCCGCAGCGGGATGGACGATCGAGACGGATTACTTCCACCTGCATGCCCGCAACTTCTTCGATCACAATCCGCTCGGCGAGTCGAATGTGTTCCTGCCGCTCGCGATCGACGGCGCGCTGATCCGCGGCACCGAGCTGACGCTGCGCTCGCCGCGCATGGGCGGCTTCGCCCGAGTGCATCTCGCCTGGTCGAACCAGACGGCGGACGGGTTCGGGACGGTGAGCGGCGGGCTCACGGATTTCAGTCCGCCCGCCGGCCATTTCGCGCTCGATCACGATCAGCGCAACACGGTGAACGCTGGTCTCGACGCGCAGCTGCCCGGCCGCGCATTCGCGTCGCTGAACCTGTACTATGGCTCCGGGTTCTCGAACGGCGATCCGCCGCCGAGCCATCTGCCGAGCCACGCCCGCATCGATCTCGCCGTGGGCAAGGCGTTCGGGGAGCGATTCATCGCGTCCGTGACGGTGCTCAACCTGACCGATCGGCGGCTGCTGCTCGACGACAGCGTGACATTCGGTGGCACGCACTTCGAGTACCCTCGGGAAATCTATGCCGAGATTCACTATCGCTTCGGATATTGAGCGGGAACGCGCGGTCGCGGGCGGCGCAGCGATGCAGGGAGGCAGCGTGCCACAACATGCAGGCGACGCGCCACAAAGTGGAGGTGGCATGCCCCAATATGGAGGCGGAGGCGGCGTCCCCCGGGTCATCGCAGGAATGCCGCGGCTCGCGGCAGGGGTGGAGCGCCTGGCCTCGCGCCTGCGGTATCTGTCCGTGCGCGCTGGGCGCATCGGCGCCGTTCCGGCCGCCGTCGTCGTGGCGGTCGTCGCCTCGATCAACTTTCTCGCGAACCTCGGCTATCCGCCGTATCCCATCTGGGACGAGAGTTACTACCTGACCGCCGTCGCCCGCTACGAGGAGCGGATCGCGCAGTTCGCGAGCCACCCGCCCCTCGGGCTGCAGCTCATCACCGCCGGCGACGTGCTGCTGCACCCCAACCGGGGACTCGACACCCGCCGCATCGGCTGGGACAAGAAGATCGCTGGCGAGCAGCTGCCGAAGGGCTACTCGTTCGCAGGCGTGCGGCTGATGCCGGGCGTGTTCGGAGCGCTCGGCGCCGTCCTGTTTTTCGCACTGATGTACGTCCTCACGCAATCGGTGCTCGTGGCGCTCGCTTTCGCCAATCTCTACGTCTTCGACAATGCGTTCATCGTTCATTTCCGTGCGGCGCAGCTCGATCCGTTTCAGATCGCGTTCGTGATCGGAGCGCTGCTCGCCTTCGCCGTGAGCGCGCGCAGAGGAGCGCGCAGCTCCTCAGGTGTCGACTTCCTGCTCGGCCTCTGGTGCGGGCTCGCAGCTATGGTCAAGCTGAACGCCGCCGTGCTCGGGTTGCTCGGCGTGATGCTCATCGTGCGGCGCATCGGCCTCGGCTGGCGCACGAGCCCGCGCGCGCTGCTGCTCGCTGCCGCCGCTCGCGACGGCATGGTCATGGTGGGCGGCTGCTTCGCGGCCATCGCGGTGATCGCGACGCTGCACGTGGTGCTCAACCCGCTGCCCCCCAATCCCGCGAGCCCTGCGGGCCGGAAGGATCTCCGCTACATCACGCCGACATACGCCGCATACCTGCATCACGAGCGGCCGCTCTCCCCGGCAGTCGTCCTCGATGCCTCGGCCGATTACCTGCGCTTCATGTTCGATGACCTGAAGGGCGTGCCGCGCACGGACCCCAACGGCTCGAAGCCGTACGTGTGGCCTTTCCACCGGGGCACGATCAATTATCGGTGGGACTCGACCAACGGGCGCACCGCGTATGTGCAGCTCGCTGGTAACCCCGTCGGCTGGTCCATTGGGCTCGCAGCGCTCTTGGGCTCGCTCGTGCTCGTCGTCTGCTGGTCGTGGCGAGCCGTCCGGCGTGTCATCGCGAGCGACCGGGGGAGGGCGGCGCCGAGCAAGCCGAGCGAGTCGAGCAAGAAGCCGAGATCGGGTGGGCGGCCGCGTGCGCCTGCTGCCGCGCCGCGAAACGGACGTGCACCGGCATCTCGGCGGGAGTCGGTCGCAGCAGCCTCGGCCACGAGGCATGCAGCGGCGGCGACGCAGGCAGCGCACCCTGGGCCCAGGCCGGCCGCAGCATCGATGCCGGGCCTGACGAACCTGCCGGGGCGGGCCGCGGCAGCAATTGCCGCGCCGGCATCGGATCCCGCCCGCCGCGCGATCCTGGTCATGCTGCTCGCGCAGTACGTCTTCTACATGGCCGTGCACGCCTATATCGGCGTGGAGCGCGTGATGTATCTCTATCACTACTTCATCGCGCTCGTGATCTCGTACTGCCTCGTGCCGCTCGTGTTCGCCGAGGCCGCCGACCGCTGGCCGGCGCTGCGCGCGCGGCAGGTCCCGATCCTCGCGACGATGGTGGTGCTCTTGTGGGCCGCGTTCATTTTCTACGCGCCGCTCACCTATCACTGGTATCTGACGGTCGAGCAGTGCGAGTGGCGAAACGTATTGCAGCACGTCGTCAACTGCCATCGGTGAGATCGCCCCCCGTTGCCTGCTGCGTCGGCGGCCGGCGCCGGCTGCGACGACCCCTGCCTCGGTCGGGTGACCCGTCCGTGGACGCCTTCGCTGCTGCGCATTGACTTCTCAAGCGGCCATGCCCGACGATGCCCGTCGAGCCCCTTGGCGGGGCTGCGAGCCTTGGCGAGCTCGAGACCGTGTGGAGGGGCATGGTCGGATTCGACAGGCAGGCGTGGTTCGCGCAGCACGTCCTCGTCCACGAGGCGCGGCTGCGCGCCTATCTGCGGCGCTTCCTGAAGGCGCCCTCCGATGTCGCGGACGGCATCCAGGAGACCTATGCGCGCCTGCTCGCCCTCCCGGACCATGAGCTGCACGCGATCCGCTCGCCGCATGCCTTCCTCTTCGCCGCCGCCCGCAACCTCGCGCTCGAGTGGAGCCGGCGGGAACGGTTGAACTTCCGCGGGTACCTGCCGGAAACGGGTGGGACGTGCGTCTTAGACGACAGCCCGAGCGCGTACGAGCAGCTGAGCGCCCGCGAGGAGTTGGAGCTGCTCGCGAGGGCCATCGTCCGGCTGCCGGCGCGCTGCCGCGAAGTGCTCACGCTGCGCAAGCTCTATGGCCTGTCGCAGAAGGAGATCGCGGCGCGGCTCGGCATCACGGAAAATACGGTGGAGAAGCATGCCGCGAACGGGGTGCGGCTTTGCGCGGCCTACCTCGGCGCCCTGCACGGCCAAGCGGGCGCCGCGACCGGCGAGCCGCGCCGACGCCGAGGCGAGTGCCTGGATCGCGCGGCTCGACAGCGGCGAGCAGACCGCAGAGGCGAGGAGCCTGTTCGAGCGCTGGCGCTCGGCGAGCCGCCGGAATGAGGCGGCTTACCTGAGGCTTGCGGCGGTGTGGGAGCGGCTCGACCGATTGTCGCTCTGCAAGGTCGCGCGCGTGATACCGCCCCCTTTGGCTCGTGCGCTGCGCCTGAAGCGCGGCTGAAACGGCCGAACGAGCCTCGTCGGCAGCGGGGCGGTGGCGCCTCCGGCACCGCATCACGGCAGCGCTCGGCCGCGAATCGAGGGCGCCGGCCCCTAGAACCTGACCCGGACACCCGCCTTCCAGAACAGGCCATATGTGTCGAAGTACACCGGGTTCGTCGGGTACCCGTTCCCCCCCGGCGCGATCGGCGGGTCCTTGTTGAGGAGGTTGTTGATTGTCGCGAATACCGATACGTGGCTGCCAATATCGTACGACGCCGACAGATTGAGGTAGGTGGCCGAGGCGACTGAGTTGGTGTTGATGCTGTTCGGGTTCGTCGTCGAATACCCCGGGTCGCCCGGGGCCACCGGCGCACCGCCGAAGGCGGTGATGCTCTCGAACGTACCAGGCCCGATCCAGCGCACCTGCAACGTCGTGGTCAGGGGCCCGCCGGCGTAAGTGACGAAGAAGTTCGACTGCCAGCGAGGGGAGGTGTTGAAGCCACCGAACGCTGCCGTCGGGCCGGATTGGCCCGCATAATCGACCGGCGGAGAGCCGAGCCCGTTGTCGATGGTCATGTTGTAAAGCAACGAGGTGAGCAGTCGGAAGCTCAAGTTGCCGGGCAGGTTGCTGCTCACATCGCTCAGCGGCAGGCGGTAGTCGGCCTCGAAGTCGACGCCCCGCACTTCGTAGCGGCCGAGATTCACGGCCGTGTTGTCGATCGTCTGGATCGTGCCGAAGTTACCCGGCGTTCCAAAGGTGATGCGATCGCAGAATGCCTGCTGGCCCGCATAGCAAAGGTTCACGATGTTCTGCACACCGAGGCCGAATGGCGGGCCTGCGATCGGATCATGGATAACAATGCGATACCAGTCGGCTGAGAACTGGAATCGATCAAGCGGACCGGATTTCGGCGAGAACACGATGCCGACCGTCTCCGTATCCGCCCTTTCCGGCTCGAGATTGATGTTGCCGCCGGTGAGGGCCGTGACCACCTCGCTTTGTTGGTTGACGGGGTTGACGACCGTCCCGAACGGTCCGCCGGCCGTCACCGCGTAAGACTCGTACAGCTCGCGGAAGAACGGCGCGCGCACGTCGCGCGAGCGGGTGCCGCGCAGTCGCAGCCAATCGGTGATATCCCAGATGCCGCTCAGCTTCCAGCTGGGGATCCGGTGGGTCACGGACTCGCCGTCGGTCGAGGCGCCGTAGGTCTGGTTCGTATTCGTATTGCTGGTCTCGCGTATCGCACCGTCGAAATCGAGGTACTTGGCAAAGGGCAGATCCTTCAGCACCGGAACGTCAAGCTCTGTATAGCCTTCTATGACATCGATCTTTCCCGCGTAATCGAGACCATAGCTCAGGAAGTACGCGTCGTACCAAGGCTGATCCTGAAGATCGTGGGTGACGTCGGCGGTGTCCCGGCGCGCCTCCAAGCCGAATGCGGCCTTGATAGGCCCTGCACCGAAGCCGCGAAACAGCTCGCCTCGAACATTGCCCGACAAGACGTACTGCTTGAGCGTCGAGAACTCATACAGCGTGCGGAATGCGTAAGCGAGCGCCGCGGGATTCGCGTTGTCGCTGCCGAACAGGTCGAGCGGGACACAACCGGCGGCGGCCGGGTTGAATGCGGGTCCCGGCAGCGTCGCAGCGCACACGATATTGCCAGTCGCCGGATCTCGGACCGCATCCAGCGCAAACTGAAGATAGCTGCCGACCACGTTGTGGAACAGCTCTTGGGCGTTGTAGTTCTGGCCGTACTCGAAGTACGTATCCCAATTCCAGGTCGAGGTGATGTCGCCGCTGAGCCCCCCGGTGACGCGCTCGACATGGTTATGAGTCACGTTGCGCGCCGGATAGATGGCGTTCATGTTGTAGCCCAACAGAGCGCCGCCGGGGGGCAGCGCATCGGGTCCGCCGGGCTGGAATTGCGGAGGCAGGTAGGCATCGTTGGCCGGAATGGCACTGCTCAGCGGAACGAAGACGCCATTGGCGACCTCGAGCGCAATGGGGCCGATCGCACCGTTCGCTATGGGATTGACCGACTCACTGCGCGCGTAGTCGAACTGCAGGAACGAGTGCAGGCTGTCGGTGATGTTGTATTCCAAATCCACGAGGCCGGTATATCGCTTGACGGACGGCTTGATCGTCGTGCCATCGTACGCGCCGACGCCGGTAGCCCCGGCCCCTTGGCTGAACCCGAAGACGCCGGCGCCATCGGCAAACTTGCCGGGATTGTAGGGTGTGGCTGCGTCCCCTGCGGAATCGAATATCCACTGAGGCCCGAACGGAATGCAGACCGGGCTCGATATATTGCAAGGAGTCAGCACGCCTGTCTGGCTCTGATTGGCAAGGGTCGCGTTCGGCCCGATGATGTAGTGCGGCAATCCATTGGGCGGAATGGCTGGACGGGGTGGGGATGCCGGGGCGCCGTCGTACAGTGTGTTCGTGAACAGGGCATAATTCGACTTGCACCAGTCACGCACCTGCGAGCACAGCCCGATATCCTCCGAGTTCTCGAACTCGGCACCGGCAATGATGTGGGCGCGGTCACCGAGGTCGGTGCCGTAGGCCACGGACACGTGGGGGTCTCCGCCGTCGTGGTGATACGTCTGGCCATAATCGGCCTGGCCCTTGAAGCCTTGGAGCTTCTTGTCGAGAATGATGTTGACCACGCCGGCGATGGCATCGGAGCCGTAGACGGCAGAGGCGCCACCGGTCACCACCTCGGTCCTCGCCACGAGCATCGAAGGGATCAGCGTCACATCGACGCCACCTCCGGTGGCCTGCTCCACGAAGCGCTCCGTGTCGACCAGGGTGAGCGTACGAGTTCCGAAGAAGGGGTTGAGGCCGCGCAGGTTCGCGAGCTCCGCGCCGACATTGAAGTTGCCCAGACCCACGTTGTTGGCGGCGAAGAAGCTGGAGTTTTGCGGCAGCTGATTGAGCACCTCGCCCACGTTGGTGATTCCGAGATTGGCGATGTCCTGCTCGTTGAGCACCGTGACGGGGTTCGGCGTCGTGAATGTCGAGCGCTGGATGCGAGAGCCCGTCACGACGACCTCGGTGAGAGGGGTCGTGTTATTGGACGACGCGCTCCCGGGGGCGGAAGGCTGTCCGGTGTTCTCCGCCTGTTCCGCGCCGGCCGCGCCCGCGTTCTGCCCCGGCGGGGGCCCCGCCTGAGCGAGCAGCGCCGCCTCCGGCGCCGCCACACCCTGATTGCCGGATGCCGCGCCGGCGGGCGCTGCAAGCGCGAGGGACAGGGCGAGCCCGAAGCATGCACCGAGAGCCGGCCGAGGCGCCCTGGGCGCTTGGGCCCGGAGAATGGACAATGGCGCCCTGGGTGCCGACACTCCGAGAATCGACGATGGCGTCTTGACGCGCCTGCTCTGCAATCGCGCAGCGGTGAATGCTCGGCCCATGCGATCCCCTTCGATGATCGTTACTATTGTCGGTGTGGCGGCGGCGCATCACGCGGACGCGGCCCGCCGCTCCCATGGGGTCTATGACGAACGAGCGGGTGATTTCCGTAATGCGCCGCCGGGCTGGGCCGCTGGGCGGATGGCGACGGCCGGCGCCCGCGGGTATCATTGACATTGACGAGTCAACAGTTGCGCCGGCCCGGCGGCCGCTCATCGCGCGGCGGGCCGTGCGCCGGCGGAGCAGACTGAGGAGCGAGACGATGACCATGCACGAGCCTGCGCAGCCGCGAGCCCGCGGGAGCTTGAATGGCGCCCGACGCCTCCGCGGAGGGTGGGGAACGACGGCAGCCTTCGCCGCGGTGGCCGCGCTGTTCTCCACACCGGCCTACGTCCACCACTCGGGCGCCATGTTCGACGCGTCGAAGAACGTGAAGATCACCGGCACGGTGATGGAGTTTCACTGGACCAATCCGCACTCGAGCTTCAAGCTGAGCGTCCCCAACGGGAGTGGGGGCCAGTCGGTGTGGGGGATCGAGATGGGCAGCCCCAACAATCTCATCCACGAAGGATGGAAGCGCACGACGATCAAGCCGGGGGATAAGGTCACTGCGACGGTGCATCCGCTCAAGGACGGCACGCCAGGCGGTCAGTACGTGTCGATCACGCTCGCCGACGGCAAGACGCTCTCGTCGAATCCGGAGGACTACGCTCCACGGAGGAGCTATTGATGCCCCGTTGGATACAGGGGGCGATCACGCTCCGCGTCCTTGCGGCGGTCCTGCTGCTGCCGGCCGTGACGTGGGCGCAGCAGAGCCCGGGACGCCAGGCACGTCCTCCCGGCCTCACTGCAGCGAGGGAAGCCGAGCTCGCACAGACGCATCCGAGCTACTACGGGGCCCTCGCGCCGGAGAACTTGGCGAAGCCGCGGCCCAAGCCGCCGTTCGATCTGACGGGCACGTGGTTCATCAACCTGCGCCACTCGTTCGCGGATTTCATGTTCGGTCCCCCCTATCCGCACTTCTTCAAGGCGGGGCAGGAGGCGATGAAGGAAGCCGAGGCGGCGAGGAAGGCCGGGAAGCCCTACCGTGACGCGAGCGGCCAGTGCTGGCCGATCGGCATGCCCATGATCCTGACGCGCGTCTGGCCCATCGCCATCATCCAGATGCCGACCGCGGTGTACATGATCGACAGCTTCTTCGACAGCCTGCGGGTCATCTATACCGACGGCCGCCCGCACACGGACCCCGACATCGCGATCGACACCTACAACGGCGAGTCGATCGGGCACTGGACGAAGGATGCGCTCATCGTCGATACGAAGTACTTCGCGACCGATCATCACTACATCGACATGGGCATTCCGATCTCGGACAAATTCCACATCGTCGAGCGCATCACGCTCGCGGACAACGGGCATACGCTGGTCGATGAGTTCACCATGACCGACCCGGACATGTGGGAAGGCGAGTGGAAGAGCACGAAGCGCTGGATCCGCGAGGACCACAGCGACATTCCGGAGACCGAGTGCCTGCCGAACTTGAACCAGAACCTGCCGAGCACCGAGCAGGGTCATGCCGTCGCGGAGAAGGAGAACGGCAAAACGAAGTGATGGTAGGATGAACGACCGAGATCCGTTGCACTGCAACGCACGATCACGATGGAGACGACGATGAGACTGAGGGCAGTCAACATGGCATTCGCGCTCGCGGCGCTTGCCTGCGCCGGAGCCGCCTCGACCGCGCTCGCGCACCATTCGGCGGCGATGTATGACTTCACCCGCAACGTGTGGGTCGACGGCGTCGTGAAGAGCATCCGCGTCATCAATCCGCACATGAGCTTGACGCTCGAGGTCGAGAACCCGCAGGGCAAGGCCAGCGAGATCGATTTCGAGGGCCACAGCGTCAACAACTTCTACCGCGCCGGCTGGCGGCCGGGAATCGTCAAGCCCGGCGACCACATCAAGGTCCGCTACAACCCCCGCAAGGACGGCGAGGCCGGAGGTTTCGTCAACGGCTTCGTGACGGCGCAGGGCCGAGAGATCGCCTTCCGCGTGCCGGGCGCCGAGGCGGCACCGCCTCCGGGCCGGAGCTCGGGCCCCGCGGGCGATCACGCGAGCGGCCAGTAATCCGGCCTTCAGGACGCTCGTCGCCCGCGCACTTCGAGGCCGCCGCCGGCCGCGCGCTCGACGTACTGCATGATCGTCGTGAAGTCCTGATCCGGCCCGATCTCGCTTGCGGTCGCGTGCCAGAGCTGCCGCACCGCCGAGGCGACCCAGAGCGTGAGTCCGAGCGCTTCGGCCTCCTCGAGGCAGAGCTTCAAATCCTTGTACATGAGGCGCGTGGCGAAACCGGCATCGAACCGGCGTGGCAGGATCGAGCGCGGAAACTTGTCCTGCGTCGCGCTGTTGCGCCCGCTGCCTGCGTTCAGGACTTCGATCATGGTGTCCGGGTCGAGGCCTGCCTTCGCTCCGAGCAGCATCGCCTCGGAAGTGACGGCGAGCGCGGCGCCGGAGAGCAGATTGTTCACGAGCTTCATCATCTGGCCGAGCCCCGCGCGCTCGCCGACGTGAAAGGGCCTGCCGATCACGGAGAGCAGCGGCCGCACCCGCTCGAATTCGGCGGGAGGACACGCGGCCATTACGGCGAGCGTTCCCGCACGCGCACCGGCCACGCCGCCGCTCACGGGCGCATCGACGAACGCGATGTCCCGCCTCGCAAGCGTGCGCGCGAGGGCCGCGGCCATGCGCGGACCGGAAGTAGACAGGTCAACGACGCGCTCCACCCGGTCGCCGTCCGCAATGCCGTTCGGCCCGACCGCGACGGCCTCGACGATCTCCGGCGTCGGCAGGCTCACGAGGACCGTCTCGGCGAGCGCGCCGACTTCGGCGGCGGAGGAGACGCGCTGTGCACCCCGCGCAACGAGCGGCGCTGTCGCTTCCGCGCGCGCATCGCAGACTACGAGGGCATGTCCCGCATCGAGCAGGCGGCCGGCCATCGGGCAGCCCATGTTGCCGAGGCCGATGAATCCCAGCGGGCCGCTCACCGCGGCGGCGCTCATTTCGGGGGGCTCATTTGGCGGCGCTCACTTCGCAAGGCTCAATTCGCATCGCTTACTTCGCGAGGCTCACTGCGCGCCGCTCACTTCGCCGCGAGCGCCGCCCGGCGGTACTCGACGATCGCCTCGTGCGCCGTGCGGAACGCCTCGACGCCGGCCGGCACGCCGGCATAGATCGTCGCCTGCAGCAGCGTCTCCTGGATCTCCTGCTCGGTGCAGCCGTTGCGCAGCGCGCCCATCACGTGCTGCTTGAGCTCGTGCTGGCGGTTGAGCGTCGCGAGCATGGCGAGATTGAGGAGACTGCGCGTCTTGCGAGGCAGCCCCTCGCGGGTCCACACGGCGCCCCAGCAGTACTCCGTCACGAGCTCCTGCAGCGGGCGGGAGAAATCATCCGCTTGCGCGAGCGCCCTCTCCACGTATTCGCTGCCGAGGACCGCCTTGCGCACGGCGAGGCCGCGCTCGAACAAACTGTCCGTCATCACAATGCTCCAGGTGTGGCGCGCCGGGTGCCGGCGCGGGGCCAGAGTCGTTGCGTGGCGAGCCGCGCGCCTTCGACGAGGGATTTGAGCTTCATCCAGCAGAAGGGTGGATAGACCGCGCCGAACCCGGCGAACGTGCCGAACCCGCAGTCGGTGCCGGCGATGACGCGCTCGCGGCCCACGACGTTCGCATAGCGCTCGATCCGCTGCGCGACCACCTCGGGATGCTCGACGTAGTTGGTGTTGGAGCCGATCACGCCGGGGGCGAGAATCTTGTCGTCCGGCAGCCGGATCGTCTTCCAGACCTCCCATTCGTGCTCGTGACGCGGGTTTGCGCCCTCGACGAGCAGCGTCATCGGCTTCGCCTTGAGCACGATGGGGAAGATCTGGCGGCAATCCATGTCGTGGACGTGCGAGCCCTCGTAGTTGCCCCAGCACACGTGCAAGCGCACGCGCTCGGCGGGAATGTTCGCGAGCGCATGATTCAGAGCCTCGACCTGCAGCGCCGCGCAGCGCAGGAACTCCTCGTCCGAGAGGTGCTTGAAGCGGCTGTGCCGGCCCATCGCGAGGTCGGGGCAGTCGAGCTGCAAGGCGAGCCCCGAGCGGGCGATCAGCTCGTACTCGTGCCGCATGGCCTCGGCGAGCGCGGCGAGATAATCCTCGTACGTCCGGTAGTACTCGTTCGGCTGGAACACGGCGATCGTGCCGGGCGAGGCTGCATTCATGAATCCTTCGGCGATCTTCGCTTCGGCGAGCGCCGCCTTGAGGTTCGCGATGTCCCGCTCGAGCCCGGAGAGATCGCGCACTGCGATCGGACCCTTGCAGACGGGCCGCTTGTACGTTGCCGAGTGCCCCGCCTTCACCAGCCGGTCGCGGTACTCCGGGAAATCGTCGAGGTCCTGCGGCGTCGGCCGCGGCGAGTCGCCGTCGAAGCCGGTGAGGCGGTGGCGGATGTAGGTGGCGTAGCTGATCTTGCTCATCTCGCCGTCGCTCGCCGAGTCGAGCCCGACCTCCGCCTGCTGGCGCACCACATCGAGCACGGCGCGGCGCATAACGGCTTCGAAGCGCGCGGGATCGAATGCCTCGCCGCGATCCTGCGCGAAGAGCAGATCGACCACCTCCTGCGGACGAGGAAGGCTGCCGACGTGCGTCGTGAGAATGCGTTCGGTGCTGCCCGGCATTTGAAGGGACCCTGTGCTCGCGCCATCGGCACGTTAGGCGCGGCTCTCCGCCCTGTCAATCGTCGCGCTGCACCGGCTGCCACGGCGCGCCGGCCACTGCACACGGGACGCGCAAGAGGCCGCACCGGCGTGCACAAGGGACATGCACCCGGGGGCAGGCGGGGTGCGCATCCGGGGCGCACATCCGCGGCGCGTTGACAGCTCCGGACCACGCTCAGAGAATCGTTTCGATGAGCGGGGACACTGTCATCGTGGTCGGCGCAGGTCCCGTGGGGCTTCTCACTGCGCTCGGCCTCGCGCGCTCCGGCGTTCGCGTCACGGTCGTCGAGAGCGAGCCCGCGATCGTCGATTCCCCCCGCGCCGTCGTGTACCACTGGTCGGTGCTCGACGGGCTCGAACGGCTCGGCATCCTCGCCGACGTGAAGCGCATCGGCCTCACGAAGCAGGACTACATGTACCGCATCTTCGCGACGGGGGAGTCCATCTGCTGGTCGCTCGCGCCGCTCGCCGACTACACCGCGCATCCCTACAACGTTCACCTCGGACAGAACCGGCTCGCCGAGGTTGCGCTCGAGCATTTGCGCCGCATTTCCAGGACGAGCGTCTTGTTCGGCGCGCGCGTGACGGGACTCGTCCAGGATCGAGGCGGCGTCACGGTCCAGGTGAGCACGACGGAGGGACCGCGGGAGCTGCGCGCCGCCTGGGTGGTCGGCGCCGATGGCGCGCGCAGCGCGGTGCGCCAGGCGCTCGGGCTCGGCTTCGAGGGCATGACTTGGCCGGAGCGCTTCGTCGCGACGAACGTCGTCTATGACTTCGCGCGGCATCTCGGGCTCGCGCGCGCGACGATGTTCGTCGATCCCCGCTTCGGCGCGATCATCGTGAAGATCGACGGGGCGGGCCTGTGGCGCTGCACGTATTGCGAGGACGCGAGCCTGCCAGAGGAGGGCGTGCTCGAGCGCATACCCGCGTACTTCCGCGCCATTCTGCCGCACGGCGCTGAGTACGAGCTCAAACAGTGGTCGCCGTACCGCATGCATCAGCGGGCCGCGCAGCGCTTCCGCGTCGGGCGCGTCGTGCTCGCGGGCGACGCGGCGCACGTGACGAACCCGACCGGCGGCCTCGGGCTCACCTCCGGCATGTTCGACTGCTTCGTGCTCTACGAAGCGCTCGCGGCCGTCGTCCACGGAGAGGCCGGCGAGGAAGTGCTCGATCGCTACTGCGAGGAGCGGCGGCGCGTGTTCTGGGAGCTCGTCTCGCCACAGGCCTGCGAGAACAAGCGGCTCATCTATCACTCGCACGACCCGGCGCGGCTCGAGCAGGACCTCGCGAGCCTGCGGCGCCTGGCGACCGACAAGGACTTTCTCATCGAGCGGGCGCTCTTCACGCGCAAGCTCGCGACACCCTCGCTCCTCACGGGGCACGCGACCCGCGCGGCGCTCGCGTGAGCGGCGGGGCAAGCAGCGGGAGCCCATCATGAAAGAGCTTCGCGGCAAGGTGGCCTTCGTGACCGGGGGCGCAAGCGGGATCGGCCTCGGCATCGTCAAGGCGTTCGTCGGTGCCGGCATGAGCGTCGCCATCGCCGACCTGCGGCAGGATCATCTCGATGGCGCGCTCGCGCACTTCGCTGAAAGAGATCTCCGCGGCCGCGTGCACGGGATCATGGTCGACGTGAGCGATCGCGATGCGATGGCGCGAGCGGCCGACGAGACCGAGAAGCGCTTCGGCAAGGTGCACGTGCTCGTAAACAACGCCGGCGTCGGGATCGAAGGGCCGCTGCGCCGCGCCACTTACGACGACTGGGACTTCGGCCTCGGCGTGAACCTCGGCGGGGTCGTGAACGGCTTGCAGACCTTCCTCCCGCGCATCCGTGCGCACGGGGAGGGCGGCCACGTCGTCAACACCGCCTCGCTCGCCGGCCTCGTGTGGATGCCCTCGTTCATGGCGATCTACGCCACGAGCAAGGCGGCGGTCATCACGCTCACGGAATGCCTGCGCGATGACCTCGCGCCGGACCGCATCGGGGTATCCGTGCTCTGTCCCGGCCCGATCCGGACGAACATCCATGAGGCGGGACAGAATCGGCCGAGCCGGTTCAAGAAAACGAGCGGCTTCGCGGAGGCAGAAGCGGCGCTCGCCAAGCGCGAGCCGTCGCCGCTTTGGATGGACCCCGACGTGGTCGGCGAGCGCGTTGTGCGCGGCATCCAGAACGACGAGCTGTATCTCATCACGCACGGCGAATGGCGCGATGCCTTCACGCAGCGCATGAACGCGATTCTCGCGGCCATGCCGACGGAGGTGAATCCGGACCTCATCCGCTCGCTCCGCGAGCGCAGCACCGACGCCGCGACGCGCGCCGCTAACGCCCCGTCACGGGATGCGGGTAGTGGCAGCGGGGGATGAACGTCCCCGGATAGGTGTCGTGCACGACCGTCGGCGGCCGGTCGGGCGGTAGATCTTTCTCCGGGCGCGTGTTGGAAAGCGCAGTCCTGCCCCAGCCGTCCGCATAGGGCGTGTAAAGGCGGAAGTAGGAGTGCAGCGTCTTGATCTTCCAGACGCCGCCCTCTTTGACGTACTCGTTCTCGTAGGTTCCGAGCCCCCAGATCGCCGACTTCTGATACTCCCCGACCTGCGCGAAGAAGCGCCAGCGGCCCTTCGCGCTCGTGCCGTCGGCGGAGACGGTCACGATGGGCTGGAGCTGCATGTGCTCGAACAGCTTGTTGCGGGCGAGGCCGTGAGGAGCAAGCCAGCGTAGGTAGTCGAGCACGCGCGCTTTGCCGGCGAAGACGCCCCGTCCGCCGATCTCGAGCGTGCCGCCGTCCGCGAAGAGATCCGCGGCCTCCTGCCACAGCGCCTTGTCCACGAAGTAGCCGTAGGCGCGCTGCAGGTTCTCGATCGCCCGCTCGTCCTCGAGGCTCTGCATGCGCGCGGCGAGGTCAATCAGATGCTCGGGCACCTTGCCGGTCTCGAGCGACGAGTCCGGCAGCGCGCCGGCGTCGCGGGGAAACGCGTAGGCGACCGGCTGCGCGCTCTCGACAACGCGCCCGGTGACCGGATGGCGGTAGTGGTACGCCGGAATGTACACCTCGGGAAACGACTCGTAGCGCTCCGTCGCGGGCCGGTCGGGTGGGAGCTTCTCGCTCGGCTTCGGCGTCGGACGCGGGCCGCTCATCCAGCCCGCATCGTAGTGTGCGAAATAGGTCGTGTAGACGTGATCCTTCCAGAAGCGCCACACGCCGTCTTCGTTGAGGAGCTCGTTCTCGTACAGCCCGCCGTGCCACATACCGCTCTGCCGGTATACGCCGAGCTGGCTGAATGCGCGGCTGCGCACCCACGCGCGCCTGCGGTCCGCGGAGAGATGGATGATGGGCTGCAGCTGCATGTGATTGTGCAGGTGGCCGCGCTCGATGCCCTGCGGGCCGAAGAGCTCGAGCGCGCGCCGGATGCTCCGGCGGCCGACGTAGACGCCGCGCTGCGAGATCTCCATCGTGGCGTCCTCCGCGAAGAGCTGCGCGAGCGCGTCCCATTGCTGCTTGTCGAGGTAGTAGCCGTAGGCGGAGACGAGGTTCTCGATCTGCCAGACATCGTGCAGGTACAGCACGCGCCGTTCGAGCGCCGCGACGGCCTGTGTGAGCGCCATCTCGCGGTTGTCCGGCGCTGCCTCGCGACCATCGGCTCCCTGCTCGTGCCCATTGGGCCCGCGGTCGCGCCCAACCAGCCCCGCGTCTGCGCCGGCCGGCAAAGCGCCGGGCAGTTGCAGCGCCTCGACCGGGCTCTCGTAGTGATACGGCGGCGTGTATACGCCCGGCCACACCTCGTAGCGCTCCGTAGGCGGCGCATCGGGCGCGAGGCGCGTCGAGCCGAGGACGCCGCCCGTCACATCCTCATGACGCGTCCAGCCGCCCTCGTACGGCACGACGAACGTTTGATAGACGTGTAGCGACTCGATGCGCCACACGCCGTCCTTCCAGCCATACCGCGCCTCAATCGGGCCTTCACCCCACACTGCGCGCTCGCCGTAGCGTCCCGCCATCAAGAACGTGCGCCATCGGGCCCGCGCCGTGCGCCCGTCCGCCGCCATGCTGACGACCGGCTGCAGTTGGAAGCACTCGTGGAGGTCGCCGGGCTCGAGGCCGCTGCGTCCGCCGCCGAGCGCGTACAAGTACTCGCGGATGCGCGCTCGGCCGCAGTAAACGCCGTCGAGCCCCACTTCGATCACGCCGTCGTCGCTGAACAGCGCCGCCGCCTCGTCCCACGCGCCTTGATCCAGGTAGTAGCCGAGCGCGCGCTGCAAGCGCTTGACGGCGCTCGCGCCTTCCAGCCGGCGAATCTCCGTCTCGAGCCGCAGCACGCGCGCTTCGAGCGCGGATTGGCCGGCGAGCGGCTGGGGGACGGTGCTCATCGCATCGCGAGGTGGCATGGCATGTTCCGATTCCTGAAGCCCGCAGGCTCCGAGCCGTCGGCATTCTACCCGACGACCTCGGCCGCGGCCCGAAGGGCTGGAGCCCGGAGCGAGCTTCGCGCGCATCCGGCGCAAGCTGCGGGCGCATCCTCAGCGTGCGAAGAACTCGTACACGTGGCGGTATGAGGTGTCCGTGAGGTAGCGCTCGGCGCCGAGTGGCGGGAATTTGATCCGGCGGAAGCGTTTGAGGCTCTGGAGGCTCTCGAGCGCGATCGGCGTGCGCGTGGGCACGTCGTCCCAGCCGAGCACGAACTGCCCGCCCTCCGCGAGGCGCGTGTAGCAGTGATCGAAGGCGGCCTCGCACTGCTCGCGCGAGTCGAGCCCGTAACCGAACACCCCGTTGCAGATGATGAGGTCGAAGTAGCGCTCGGGGAAGAAGGCGTCCAGCCGCTCGAGCGGCGCGATGAGGTGCTGGCGCGCCCCGTGCTTGCGGGCCTCCTCGCAGGGATCGATCGTCCAATAGTCGTGCTCGGCGAAGTACGAACGGCCGTAGTGCCGGGTGTACCACTGACAGCCGACGAACAGCACTGAGCGCACCTCCGGTTGCGCGGCATAGTGGCGGAAGATGACCCGCTCGAGGATCCGGCGATCCTCGGTGTGCATGGGCGTCGGCAGCCGCAGGGCATACCGGACCGCCCTGACGAGGAACGCCCAGTCGGTGAACAGTCGGACAGCCGCGCTCCGCGGCGCCGTCTCGTTCCGGGCCACTCCCCGATAGACTTCGGCGTCGAGGCGATTACGAGCGGTCATTGGAGGCACGGATGCACGCCGCTCCCTCTAAAGGTTGCCGGTCACCACCGTTCAAGGCCGCCTGCCGTCCTTGCAAGGCCTGCCTGCCACGCTCGCGCTCGCAAGAACCGATCCCGCGCGGCGGGCTGTCGCCGATTGGTGTCAGGGTCGGTCGACGCTCGCAGACGTCACGGTCGAGCGGTGCGCGTCAGGCGCTGCCGCCGCAGTCAATGACGGTCAATGATGGCGCGGGCGCGTCTCGCCGTGCTCGCGCTTCGCCGCCGTCCGGCGTCCGACGAGCTTCGAGAACAGGCTGTCGCGCTCGTAGATGAGCGCGAGCCTGCGTTTCCCGAACTCATCGAAGAACTCGTCCCACGAGATCTCATCGAGCGCCTCGTGCTCGGACTGCGGAACATCCGGGAACATGATGCGGATGATGCCTACGTCCCCGCCCTGATGCGTGCGCTTGACGGCTGCGGGCTTGCCGCCTTTGCCCTCGGCCCAGCGGCGGATCGTGTCATGGTCGGTAGTGACTTCGCTCATCGTCTGCCCTCCGTTGCCAGATGAGAGCAACGGGCTTCCGCCGCCCCGCGTTCCCGCGGGAGAATGGCGCTGCTCTCATGAACGTGAAAGGGGGAACCGCCGTGGCCGATACCGTCTTCAAGAAAATCATCGCAGGACGCATCCCTTCTCACAAGGTGTACGAGGACGAGCACGTCCTTGCCATTCTCGACATCGGCCCACTCTCCCGCGGCCATACGCTCGTGATCCCGAAGGAGCCGGCCGAGACGCTGGATGCGCTCTCGGAGGATGCCGCGGCCGCGATCGGGCGCGTGCTGCCGCGCCTCTGCCGTGCGGTGATCGCGGCGACCGGCGTGCGCGAATACAACGTGCTGCAGAACAACGGCCGCGGCGCACACCAAGCCGTCGATCACGTGCATTTCCACATCATTCCGAAGCCGAACGCGAAAGAAGGCCTCGGCATCGGCTGGCCGGCCGGCGCGCTCGGACCGGACGCGGCGGAGCTCGCCGCGATGATCCGCGCGGCGGTGCGCTGAGATTCACCGGCACAGGCTCAGCCATGCAGGCTGAGTCGCGCATTCGCACCCGCGCAGTCACAGCGCGAGGGCTCGCAGCGCGCAAGGATATCCGGCGGCGGGGATGCCGTCGTCAGAGCCCGAGCTCGGAGAGGCCGGGATGGTTGGTGGGCCGCGGCCCGCTCGGCCAAAGAAAGCGCCGCTCGGTCGGGCCGATCGGCACGTCATTGATGCTCGCCTCGCGGCGGCGCATGAGCCCGCGCTCGTCAAACTCCCACTGCTCGTTGCCGTAGGAGCGGAACCAGCGGTCGTCCTCGTCGTGCCACTCGTACTGGAAGCGGACCGCGATCCGATTCCCGTGGAACGCCCACAGCTCCTTGATGAGCCGGTAGTCGAGCTCGCGGGCCCATTTGCGCTTCAGGAACTCGATGATGGCCGCGCGACCCTGGAAGAACTCCGAGCGGTTGCGCCAGCGGCTGTCTTCCGTGTAGGCGAGCGCCACCCGCTCGGGGTCGCGCGTGTTCCAGGCATCCTCTGCCAAGCGGACCTTCTGGGTCGCCGTCTCGAGCGTGAAGGGCGGCAGGGGCGGACGCGCGGACATGGCGCGATGCTACGCGGTCCGGCTGTGCCGCTCAAGGCGCCGGCGCCGGCCCCTCGCTCACGCGCACGAGGCCATCCGGACGGATCCACTTGCGGAACGCCGCCTCTACGTCGTCCGCGGTGAGCGCAATGTAGCGCCGCGCGGCAAGCACGGGCTCATCGAGCGGCAGATCGAGATCGCGGCGCTCGAGAAACCCTTCAGCGATCTCGGTGACGCTCGCCTCCGAGAGCGGGATCTGGTGCAGGAGCAGCGACTTCACGCGCTCGAGCTCCGCGGGCGCCGCCGGGGTGGTCCGCATCGACTCCAGCTCGTGCGTCGCGATCGCCGCCGCCTTGACGACGTTCTGTGGATCGCTCGCGAAGTGGATCAAATAAACCGAGCGCGTGCGCCCGGACTCGATCGTCGAGCCGACGCTGTACACGAGCCCGGTGTTCTTGCGCAGCTCGATGCTGAGGCGCGTCGAGTAAAAGCCCCCGCCGAGCACGCTGCTGCCGAGATTGAGCGCGTAGTAATCAGGATCGGAGCGCGCAATGCCGAGCGTCTGCGCGAGCAGCACGTTGTCCTGCACGCGCGTCGCATCGGGCACGTGAATGATGGCCGGGCGGTTCGGCGGCACGTCCGGCAGATCGGTATTCGGCACGGGACCCGAGGCCTTCCAGCCGCCGAAGTACTTCGAGATGACCGCCTGCGCGTTCTCGGGGGTCACCTTGCCGATGACGACGATGGTCGCAAGATCGGGCCGGAAGACCTTGTGGTAGTACGCCCGCACTTCATCGGGCGTGAGAGAACTCACGCTCTCGGCCGTCGCCTCGCGCAGGCTCGGGTCCGTCGCCGGGAACAGCGCCGCCGAAAGCGAGCGCTCGGTGAGATAGCCCGGACTGTGATTGCGGGCGGCAACGACCTGGGCGAGCTGGCGCTGAATGATCCGCATCTCGGAAGCCGGCAGCGCGGGGTGAAGCTCGTTGTCGGCGAGCAGATCGACCGCGCGGTCGAATTGCTCCGTCAGGGACTGCACGAGAAAGTCCGTTCCGGCGCGTTCGCTCGCGCCGATCTCATCGAGCGCGCGCTGGAATGCCAGGCGGTCCAGGTGCTCGGTGCCGTACGACAGCAGCTCATCGAGCAGGGGCGCGACGCCCTCCTGTCCCGACGGCTCTTCGGTCTGCGGCCGATTGCGGATGTGTCCGAAGACGCTCACGGTGTCGCTCACATCCTCAGGCTGAACGATGAGCGTCAGACCGTTCGGCAGCCGCGTCACGATTGGATGCGTGGTGGAGGCGGGCACCGTGAGCCGGCTCACCGCGGCCTGCGCCCACGCCGGGAGCTTCGTCGGCTTCGCCTCGCCGAGCGAAATGCTCTCCTGCCCGCCGAAGCCGCTCGCCGCCGTCCTCGTCGGCGGCCCGGAGCCCTGCGGCAACATGACCGCCGTGATCGCATGATCGAGATCGAGGTACCGCCGCGCGACGCGGTTCACGTCCGCGACGGTCACGCGCTCGATGCGCTCCAGATCCTCCTCGGGCGAGGTGAGCCCGTAGAGCGCCACGGCATCCGACCACACGGAGGCGAGCCCCGCGATCGAGTTCTTTTGAAACTCGGTCTCGCGCCGCTCCTGCAGCTTCGCGGCTGCGACGAGGTCGGCCGGCACGCCGTCGCGCACCGTCTTCTCGATCACGGCGCGTACGTCGGCGGCGAGAGCTTTCGGATCGGCACCGGCTGGGAAGGCGACCCCCGCATACGCGAGGCCGGCGCGCGGCAGCGGGTCGAGCGCGAAGTACGCGCCGAGCGCCTTGCCCTGCGGCACGAGCGCGTAGAGAGCGTACCGTCGGCTGCTCAGCACGTCCGCCAGCACTTCGAGCGCCGGGAAGTCCGGGCTGTCGAGGCCGGGAACGCGGAAAGCGATCATCTCCGTGCCCGTCGGGCGGTCCGTATCGACGGAGAGCGAGGTGGCGCGCAAGGGCTCGAGATCCACCTTCGGACGCGGGGGAAGGACCTTCCGCGGAATGCTTCCGAAGAGCGTGCGCACTTGCGCAAGCGTGCGTGCCGGGTCCACGTCGCCGACGATGACGATGATCGCGTTGTTCGGCGCGTACCAGGTCTCGTAGAAGCGCTTCAGCATCGCCGCCGTCGTTCTATCGAACGAGGGGCGGGTGCCGAGCGCATCGTGCGCGTAGGGCGTGCCAGCGAACGCGATCGCGCGCAGCTTCTCATAGAGCACGTAGGCGGGGCTCGAGAGATCCTGCGCGACTTCCTGCTCGATCGCGCCGCGCTCCTCGGCCCATTGCTTGGCGGAGTCGTCGACACCGCGCATGCGGATCGCCTCGATGTGCAGTGCCACGTCGAGATCTTCGGCCGGGACGGTGTAGAGATATTGCGTCAGGCTCTCGCGCGTGTTGGCGTTGAAGCTGCCGCCCATGATGCCCCCGATGTTGGCGAGCTGATCGGCGGTGAGCCCCGGGCTGCCGCGGAACATCATGTGCTCCTGAGCGTGCGCCGTGCCAGGAAAGCCCGGCGGGGACTCATTCGAGCCAACGAGATAGTTCACCGCCGTCGCGGCGACCGGCGCGAGCGCGTTGCGGACGATGATGACGCGCAGGCCGTTCGCGAGCGTCGCACGCAGTACGTCCGGCTTCGAGGTCCCGGGCGGCGCACTGCGGGACCCGACCGGCGAGGAGACCGAGTCGGCCGCCGCGGCGCAAGAAACCCCGACAGCGGCGGCGAAGGAAATCCCGACAAGGGAGAAGACGAGCGCGCCCGTCAGCGCGAGCGTGCCGAAAAAACGCGCAAACACCGGCCCGGCGGTTCGAGTCATGAACGTTCCAGTTCTCGTCGACGACAAAGCGCCGCGAAGCATAGCGCGCCGCGACGGCTCGCGTAATCCGTGGCTCCGGCTGCGCCCCGTGCGCGTCGATGCCAGTGGAACCCCCACGTCCGCAGCCGGTCGAATCAATCACCATTGGTCCTCACGAAGGAGAGCGCGCCATGAGCAGCAAGAACCACTCGAGCCTTGCCGCGGTCATTCTGGGATGCTCGGTGCTCGTCGGCACGGCAGCGTTCGCGGCCGAGAATTCGAGCTCCTATCAGGTGAAGCCTTCCGATGCGCAGATCTCGCAGCAGGTGATGCAGAAGCTCGAGCGGGAGATGCCGGACTCTCTGGTCGGGCTGCAGGTGCAGACGCGGGATGGCGTCGTCACGCTGAGCGGCCGCGCAGACACCGGACTTGCCAAGCAGGAGGCCTGGGAAATTGCGCGCCACGTTCCGGGCGTCATGGATGTGAAGGATCACCTGCAACTGCAGATGTGATGTAAAGCGCCGCGCTGAGCCGCTGCGCCAGACGGAGCGCTGCGCGGCTCGTCCAACGGTGGGGTGCGCCGCTGCGGCCGCAGGAGCGCGGCCGCACCGGCCTTATGCGCTCCTCGGTTCCCGAGCCGGGCATTCAACCATCATTCAACCATCGAGCTCACCGAGCACCGCCTCGAGCTCGCGCTTGCAGTCCTCGAACAGGGGTTCCACGGCGGGGTAGGCAGGATCGGGCGCCGCGGGGAAGGCAGCCGACTCGAGCACGGCGCCTTCCATCGCTCGGTTCGCCGCCCCGACGCCGGGGCAGCAACCCACGTACCCGTGATATGATTGCGGATGATAATCATTCGCATTACTATTCGTATCGGGCAAGGTTAAGTCCCAACGAACGACGAAATGATCGCGAATTGCGTGCATCGCCGTCCCGCTCGAGGAGAGCACCTCCGTCTGGCCGTCCGCGCGGCGGACCTGACAGTCTTCGTCCTCGCCGCGCTGCTCGCCGGCTGCTCGGGTTCGTCGGGCTCGGGTGACTCCTCGGGCTCCGCGGCGTCTGCAGGGGCGGGCACCGAGGCATCCGCGGCCGGGTCGAGCTCCTCCAGTGCGCAGAACTCGAGCGCCGGGTCCGCCAGCGCCTCGGCGAGCTCGGGGAGTGGGCTCGCAGATGCGGCGGCGGACACACTCTCCGCGGAAGCGATCGCAGGCCAGGCGCTCTTCTTCGATCAGAGCCTGTCTGCGTCGGGACGGCAGTCCTGCGGCACCTGCCACGTCCCGTCGCGCGCGTTCACGGCCGATCCCTCGACCGATGGGGGCCTGCCGGTGCCGCTCGGCGGTCCGAACATGGACCTGCCGGGCTTTCGGAACGCCCCGTCGCTCGCCTACGCGTCATTCACGCCCCCGTTCTCGATCGCGGCCGACGGCACTCCGAGCGGCGGCTTCTTCCGCGATGGACGGGCCTCCTCGCTCGCCGCCCAAGCCGAGCAGCCGTTTCTCACGCCCTATGAGATGGCCAATCGAAGCGCGGCGGAAGTGGTCGGCCGCCTGCAGTCCTCTCGCGCAACGCTCGCGAAGTTCACCGCCGCATTCGGGGCGGCGGTGCTCGCGCAGCCCGAGGAGGCGCTCACCGACATTGGGCTCGCGATCGCGGCGTTCGAGACGGAAAGCCCCGAGTTCCACCCCTTCAGCAGCAAGTATGACTACTGGCTCGCCGGTCGGGCGCAGTTGAGCCCCCAGGAGTTACGCGGGCTCGCCCTGTTCAACAATCCTGGCAAGGGCAACTGCGCCGCCTGCCATCCGAGCGAGCCGCAGGGCTTCAGCAGCCATGCGCTGTTTACGGACTTCACCTACGACAACATCGGGGTGCCCCGCAACTGGAACATCCCCGCGAATCAGCCGGACCCCGTGAGCCCGGTGGATGGCGTGCCGGTCGACTACATCCCGCAGCCCGTCGACGTTCCGGCGGATGCCGAGTACGCCTACTACGATCTCGGTCTGTGTGGGCCGTTCGAGCCGGCACCGAAGGATGTGCGCGCTCGGCCCGCTCTATCGGCGACGACGACCTACTGCGGCCTGTTTAAGGTACCGACCCTGCGCAACGTCGCAATCACCGCGCCGTACTTCCACAACGGCGAGTTCGCGACACTCCGGCAGGTCGTCGAGTGGTACGTCACCCGGGACATCAACAACAATACGGGCAACAACCCGACGCCCGTTCCGGCTGGCCCGGCCGGCAATCCCTACGCGCCGGCCGGGTCGTTCTACACGGCGGCGGACGGCTCGCCGGACCGGTACGAGTACAACGATCTGCCCGTCGAGTTCGACGCGAACGTCAACATCGGAGAGGTCCCCTACACGCCGCCGAGCCTCGCGGGGGGACAGTCACCGACGCTCACGTCCGATGAGATCGATGCCGTCGTCGCGTTCTTGTGCACCCTGACGGACGGCTACGACCCCCGCCATCCGTCCGCGTACTTGCTGCCGGCGCAGTGTCAGGCTGCCGAATCCGCCGGCGCATCGATTCCTGCCCAATGAGGTAAGACACCGTGATACGCTCCCATGCCCCCAGGCACCCCGGCTGCTCGCTGATCTCTCGCTCGGACGAGGTCCCGCGCGCACGCGGATGGGCCGCAGCCGCACTGCTCGCCGGCACGCTCGCCGCAGCGGCACCCGCGATGGCGGCCGATGGTTCGAAGCCGCCATCGGAGCACGGCGAGATCGCCGCGCTGCGGCGCGAGCTGAGCGCGCTCGCGAAGCAGGTGGAGCAAGTCGCACGGCAGAACCGGCTGCTGATCGAGCAGAACGAGGCGCTCGCGGCGCGGGAGCGCGCGCTCGAGGCGAGAGTCGGCCGGCCGTCGCCGGAGCAGCCGCCGGTGCCGCCGAGCCCCACCTCACCCGCCGGTGCGTCCTCGACCGGGACGCCGGCCGTCGCGGGCGGATCAGCACCGGCGCGCGGATCGGCCTCGAGCTCGTTGCTACCGCCGACGGCCGCTCCGGCTCCGGAAGGCGGCGGCGTGCCCGCGGGTCTCGCCAACACCTCACTCTGGGGCTATGGCGAGGTGTACTATGCCGATCCCCTCAAGCCGGGCACGCGAGCCGAGGCCGATCTCGCGCGCGCCGTGTTCGGCATCGGCCACGAGTTCGGACCCAGCACCGAGTTCAACTCGGAGTTCGAGGTCGAGCACGCGGTGGCCTCGGCCGTGGACAAGGGCGAGTTCGAAGTCGAGCAGTTCTACATCGATCAGCGCCTCGCCGACCCGGTGACGCTCCGGGCCGGATTGTTCCTCATGCCGTTCGGCTTCCTCAATGAGCATCACGAGCCGACGAACTTCTACGGCATGCAGCGCAACTTCATCGAGACGCTGATCATCCCGAGCACGTGGCGGGAGGGGGGATTCAACCTGCACGGCGAGACGCCAGGCGGCTTCGGATGGAACGTCGGCCTCACGACCGGCTTCAACCTGTCGGGCTGGGACTTCACGCCCGAATTCCCGCTGTATACGACGGCGCTCGACCTCGAGACGAGCGGCGCAGCGCCGCTTCAAGCGACGCACCAGGAGCTCTCGGAGGCGGATGCGCACTCCCTCTCGCAGTATGTCGCGCTCAGCTACTTCGGGGTCCCGGGCCTTACCGTCGCAGGAGCGATCTTCACCGGCGAGGCTGCGCCCGTTCCCGAGCCGCCGAATGCGCCGCCCGCGGGCTCTCAGCGCGTGACGCTCTGGGAAGGGCACGCGCGGTGGGCGCCCGGACGGTGGGATCTCTCCGCGCTCTATGCGCACGGCGCGATCAGTCATCTCGGGCTCATCAATGCGGCGGTGCCGGGCTCGCCGAACCCCATCCCCTCGGCGTTCTACGGCTACTACTTCCAGGCCGCCTACGATCTCTGGCAGCATGGCGGCGTGCGCCTCGCGCCGTTTGCCCGCTGGGAGTACTACGATCTCGGCGCAAGCTTCGAGGGCACGCCGGGTCCGGATGTCCCGCCGGGGCTCGTGCCGCTCTCGGCGGCGCCGGGGGATTACGGCTACTGGCCTCGCAACCGCGACCGGGTGGGGACCGCCGGCGTGAATCTCTATCTCACGCCCGGCGTGGTGCTGAAGGCGGACTACCAGCGCTTCCTCATCAATGCCGCCTTCACGCGCGTCGACCTCGGGCTCGGCGTGAGCTTCTGATGGCCGCCGGCTATTGGAAACCGTTCGTGGGCGCCGGACTCGCGGCCGCGGCGCTCGCGCCGACACCGGCCATCATCGCCGCGGACTACCTTTCCCTGGACGAGGCGCAGAAGGCGCTCTTTCCCCAGGCGAACCGTTTCGAAGAGGTGGTGCTCGCGCTCAGCCCGCAGCAGCGGCAGAAGGTCATCGCCCTCGCCGGACCGCAGCCGCCGCATCGCTCGATCCGCATCTGGAAGGCGATGCGCGGCGGAGAGCCCTTGGGACATGTTTTCGTGGACGAGGTGATCGGGCGGCAGGCATTCATCACGTATGCCGTGGGCATCGACTCGAGCGGCAAGCTCGGCCCCCTTGAAGTGCTCGCCTATCGCGAGAGCCACGGCGGCGAGATCGCGAGCGACGCCTGGCGGCGGCAGTTCAAGGGCCGCCGCGGCCTGCAGCAGCTTCTCTTCGGCGTGGACATCAAGAACGTCTCCGGCGCGACGCTCTCGTGCGAGCATGTTACTGAAGGCGTGCGCTGGCTCGTCGCGCTGTGGGAGGTCGCGCTTCAATCCGGGTGATACTGCACGCCGACCCAGATGCCGAACGGCGCTCCGACGGTGCGGTACTGCTCGGAGCGCCACGTCGCGCCGGTCGGATCGAAGGTATTGCCCGGCGCGGTAAAGACGTTCTCTCCCAGCACGCCGTAGGTGTAGTAGCGTCGATCGAGCAAGTTGTCGATGCGCGCGAAGGCGCCCCAGCGCGAGGAGAGCTCGTAGTGCGCATCGAGGTCGATGACGAAGAAGCCCGGAATCGGTCCGTTTACGTCCTGGTTGTCCTCATCGCCCCGGGCGTACTGATCCGACTGACCGATGCCGGTGAGGCCGACCGCGAAGCGTGACCCCACATACTCGGCACGGACTTTCACGGTGTGCCGCGGCATGCCGGGGATCCGCTCGCCCGGCCGCACGAAGATGTCCGTGCACGCCGGGCAGGTGAGAGGCGCCGCCGAGGAGTTGTTGGGGCTGTTGAGAAAGAAGTGAGATTCGTAGAGCGCTTCGAGGTACGTGTAGTGCGCGCTCAAGGCGAGCGGGCCGCGGCGCTCGCGGGCGGAAAGCTCGATACCCTGGCGGCGCGTCTGGCTCACGTTCTCGAAGTAGCCCGCGCTGATCGCTCCGCCGCCGCTCGAGACGAATTCGATGTCGTCGTCGAGATTGGTGCGGAAGATCGCCGCAGTGAGATCGACGATGCCTGCGCCGCTCGCCGCGTCCTCTCCGAGCGAGCCGCGGGCGCCGAGCTCGATCGTGCGCGCCACCACATCCTTGAGCGGCGGATCGGACGAGAAGGCGTTCGGCAGGCTGCACGGCGCGCTCCGGTCGGCGCATGCGAGCTCGATGGGTGTCGGCACGCGCATGCCCGCGTCGTAGCTCGCGTAGAGCGTCAGCCGGCGCGAAGGGTTGAAGGTGAGGCCGACGGCGGGATTGAAGCGGTCGAAGGCGTGATAGCCGTTGAGCGCCGTGCCAAGCCGGTCTTCTAGCGCCACGGTCGCATGATTGAAGCGGCCCGCGGCATTGAAGAACAGCCGATCGGTGAGGCCGATCGTGTCGGTGACATAGACGCCGGAGTAATGATTGACGGCGCGCAGCAACGTTTCGAGCACCGCCGGAGCGCTCGATGTGGTATCCCGCAGCGCGTCGGCCTCCTGATTCGACTGCCGAAAGTCCGTCGAGGCGGCATCGTAGCTCGCGCCGGCGATGAGCGTATTGCGGCGTCCGCCGACCGTGCTCCGTCCCGTGAGCTGCAACGCCGCGCCGGGGCGATACTGATCGATGCCCTCGATGGCGTTGCCCGTCGGCTCGTTGCCCGGTCCGATCGGGAGCCCTGGGTCGTAGTCATTGTTGACGTTGCTGTTGAAGACGCCGGTCGAGACCTTGCGGTAGTACGCCTTGAGGCCGAGCGTCCAGCGGTCCGCCAGGCGGTGATTGGCGTCAAGATTGACGAACGCCATGCGGTTCGTCTGGATGTCGGGCCAGGTATACGACTGAGTCGGGTCCGACAACAGCGAGAGCGGGAGTGTCTGATTGCCCTCGAGCGTGTTGTCCGCGTACGTGAAGCTCAGCGTCACGTCGTCGCCGCCGCCGCGATAACCCGCCTTGCCGAACCCCTGCCGCACGCGGCTCGGGTTGTGCTCGCCCCAGCCGTCGTCATCGAACACGTTGCCCGCCACGAAGTAATCGAGCCGGTCGCCGTGTCCGCCCGTCTCGAAGTCGGCCGCGCGCCGGCCGAAGGATCCGCCGTAGGCTTCGAGCCGAGTCCCCGGAAAATCGAACCCGCGCTTCGTCGTGACCGCGACCGCGCCGCCCAGAGTGTTGAGACCGAAGACGGGATCCGAGCCGGGGATCACTTGCAGGCGCGCGATCGCATTGTCGGCAATCAGATCCCAGTCGACTGCATCGCCGAACGCTTCGTTGACCCGCACGCCGTCGACGAACACGGAGATGCCCTGCGGCGTGCCGAGCACCGGCGAGGCGGTGAAGCCCCGGAAGCTCACATCGGGCTGGAAGGGATTGCCCTGAGTGTCGTTCACGTCGATGCTGCCGCCGATTTCGTTGAGCACGCCGGCGAGGCTCGACGCCTCGAGCGAGGAGAGCTCGCCCGCGCGGATTTGTTGCACGTTCGCGGGCACCTCATCGAGCGGGAGCTCGCTGTCGGTGAGCGGAGCGGTCGCCACGACGACCACCTCTTGTAGCGGACCGGAGGAGGTGGCGCTTGCCGCGCTGCTTGCCTTCGCGTCGGCCGTTTGAGCCGGCGTGCCGGTCGTCGGAGCGGACATGCTGGCCGACGCAGACGCGCCGGCCGCCGCAGATGTGCCGGACGAAGCAGACGCGCCGTCCGCAGCGCGGGCGTCATGGGATCTCAGCGCGGCCGCATGCGCGAGAATCACGGCCGCGATGAGCCCGTTCGCACGGCGGAGCATGATGCGTATAGTGCCGGAAGCGCCCGCCCGTCAGTAACCACCGAGTGGCCATGAATCGCACGATGATCGCGGCGTTCGTTTGTGTATCGATGCTGTGCGCGGCGGGCGCCTTCCTCGACCCTGCGAGGCAAGGCGGCAAGATCACTCCGGCGCGAGCCTATGAGGTGCTCGAGAAGGACGTGGTGTCGAGCCATGCGTCGCGAAGGAAGAGGGGGAGCGCTTCACTTACTGCATGCCTCGGCTCGCCGGCGAGCGGCCGAGCTCATCGTGCACGTAAGCGGCAACGTTGGCCACGTCCTGGCCGCTCAACAACTGCGGATAGAGCTTCGGCATCGGCGGCTTGGGATCCTCGATCGCCCGTATCATCGCGGCGCGATCGAGACGGACCGCAGCGCGGCTCAGCGCATGGCCGGCGACGAGATCGCCGCCGGGCCCGTGGCACGTGACGCAGACCTGGGTATAGAGCCGCTGGCCTGCCGCGGGATCCGGCGCGCCGACTGCGCTCGTGGAGGGCGCGGGTTCAGGCGCCGCCTGCGCGCCCCGAGCGTCGAGCGCCATGACGACGATGCTCGGCAGCCCGAGCGCGCCGAACGCGAGGCGCGAGACGTTGCCCGATGCGAAGGCGACGTACTGCCGGCCTCGGATCTCATATGTGACGACGCCGCCCGCAAGCGCGCCGCCTGTCGGGATTTTCCGCAGCAGCCGACCCGTGCGGCTGTCGAACACGAGGAAGTTGCCGCCGATGTCTCCCGTGAACGTCACGCCGCCGGCGGTCGGAGTGACGCCTGCGATCACGGGCTTCTCTGCGTGATAGCGCCAGAGAACCCGGCCGGTCTCGCTGTCGAGCGAGGTGACCCAGCCGGTGATCGGACCGTCGGGTGTGACGGTTCCCCCGAAGCTCGCCTGGCCGGGCGAGTAGTGCGTCGTGCCCAGCTTGACCATGAAGCAGGCATCGACGGCGCCGGTGACGAGCGCGTGATCGAGCGTGTCGAGTGCCGGTCCGTTCCATTCGACACCGCCGGCATAGCCGGGACAGATCCGCACGCCTGCGGGCGTCGCACTCTGGTGGTGGGCCGAGAAAGTGGTCACGGGCGTGCGGAAGATCATCCGATGCGTATCGCGATCGACCGCCGTGACATAGCCGTCCTTGCCGCCGAAGGCGACGATGTCGCGTACCTTGCTGTCGCGGTACAGCACGGGCGCCGCGACGAGGTCCTGGTCCTGCCAGTCCTCGGGCGTCGTTTGATACCACCATTTGAGCGCGCCGGTGCGGGCGTCGAGCACGACGATCGAATCGGTGAACAGATTGCGGCCCGGCCGGTAGCCCTTGTCGATGTCCGGCCAGGGATTGCCGACCGGCACGAACAGCTCCCCGGTCGTGACATCGAGCGTCATCGCGCCCCAAACGCCGCCGCCACCGGTCTTCGCGGACTGCGGCCGTTTCCACGTGTCCGCGCCCTTTTCATTGCCCATCGGGATGGTGTCGAAGCGCCACAGCTCCCGGCCGGACGCAGCGTCGTAGGCCATGACCCGGCCGCGTGCGCCGAGCTCGCTGCCGCTGATGCCCATGTACACGACGCCCGCCCAGGCGAGCGGTGCGGCGGAGGCCGACTCGCCGAGGCGCGGGGCACCGATGACATCCTCCCAGAGGAGCTTGCCCGTCGCCGCATCGAGCGCGATCAGGCGCGCATCGCCGGTGCCGCGGAAGATCCGGCCGTCCATGAGGGCGAGGCCCCGGTTCGAAGGGGAGTAGCGCTCCTCCTCGGGCACATAGTGATGCTTCCAGCGGATCGCGCAACTTACCGCATCGATCGCCACGGTCTCCTCGCCGGTATCCGTGTAGATCGTCCCGCCGGCGACGATGAGGCCCGCCTCGAACGTCGTCGGCCCGTCGATCTGCACTCGGCACACCTCACCCAGCCGCGCAGCATTGGCCGGCGTGATCTGCTTGAGCGGCGAGAAGCGCTCACCGTCGAGGTCCCGGTTGATCGCGAGCCATTCGGCGGCCGGTGCGGCGGTGGGTGCGGAGGCCGTTGGGGCGGTGGGCACGGATGCCGCGCCGGCTGGCCCGGTGGGGGTTGACGACGCTGCGCTCGCCGGTCCGGCGGCAAGTGCGGATGCCGCGCCGGCCGGGTCGACGGTCACGAGGGGAGCGAGGGCGAAGAAAGCGGCGAGGGCGAGCGCGAAGCGCGCTGCGGCGGCGCGATGCATCGATCTCATCTTGGGTACTCTTTGAAGCCGTCGCGAAGCACGGCCTGGCTCGGCAGGTGCAGGCCGGCGCTCCAGCCCGGGCGCATGCCGTACGGCACGCTCACGAGCACAGCTTCGATCTGGCTCAACTGGCCGTGTCCGTTCACCTGGAAGACCTCCTGCGCCATCCAGGTCCACGGCGCGGTGTTTCGCACCGTCACGAGCCGTCCGTTCTTCAAACGATAGGAGCGCACCGTTGCGTCGTGATCCAGGCAGACTCCGGTGTATACGAGGCCGCGCTCCTCGTCGACGGCAAGCACGCGGCGATTGCGGATGCGCGTGTCCTCGTGGTAGTAGCCGAGCCCGAATGCTTCGCGGCAGCCGTAGTTGAGAGGTCCCGGCGTCGCACCGGGCGCCACCGGCCTGCCGGTCGTCTGCGCGCCGTTCTCGAGGCGCAGACAGTCGTCCGCGAACGGCGGCGGCTTCTCGCCGGTGTTGTTCTCGATGCCGCTGAAATATCGGTTCACAATCGCGGCCAGCTCCGCGCGCGAGCGCCGCTCGTTCGGCGGAAGCACCGCGAGAAACGGGGCGCGCGGCGCCTCGCCGAGCCGGTCCTCGCGCCCGAGCGGGCTCGCGCTGCCGCCAGCCGTGGAGGAGAGGCGGGCGGCGATGCTCTCGATTGCCCCGATCCGGCGGCCGGTCAGCGTCAAGCGGGTTGCGAGGAGCACGGGCGCGCCGTTCTCTCGCGCCTTGGCGAAGAAGCCGACGGTATGCCACTGCGGATCGGCTACGAACAGTCGGTACTGTCCCACGCTCTCCGCGGTGCGCCAGAGTCCATCGGGCAACGTGAGCTCCACCCCGTTCTCGGTGTACCGCGCGCCGGGGGCGAGCGGCGCCTTGGACGGATCGTGCGCCACCATCGCCGCGAGGTACTGCTCGGCAACGCTCTGCAGACACGATCTGTCACAGCTCGGCGTGAGGGGTCGGGCAGGCGCCGGTCGCGATGGCGATAGTAGGAAGAAGAGGATGGACAGCGCCGCGGCCGCCGTCGGGAGTACCCGCTTACTGATTCCCACGGTGATCGCCCTCCGCCGTCCGATTTGAAGCGTGCAATACACGCCGGAATGATGTGCGCCGAAATATAGCGCGCCCGTCGTCCCGCGATCCCCGGCCCGTCGCAGCGCGACCGCCAGGTGCGCTCAAAGAGAGGCGGCTATCCGCGGACGCAGCGCTCGAACCGCCCGTTCACCCGGTGAGCGTACCAATCTGTCGTCAGCGCGCGCTCGATCTTCGGTCCGCGCAGGCGGATCTGTGGCACGACCGCCCGCGGCAGGCGCCGTCCGGCGCGGCGCTCGGCAAGCGCGAAGACCCGACGGTAGAGCGCGGTTTCTCCGAACCCTTGCATCGTGCCTTGCTCGAGCGCCGCATGGATCTCGGCGTCGCTGAGATGCAGCCGACCTGCGAGGCCATCGAGCACCAGCTCGGTGCTGCCGGCGCCCTGCGCTCGGCTGTCGTGGGGCAGCAGCGCGCCATCGGCGGTCAGCGGCTCGCCGGAGGCAACGGCGACCGCGCGCTGAAAGGCCGCGTTGCGGCTCGCATACTGGCCCGCGTTGTAGTCCGCGAAGCGAAAGAGATATCGATCGTACGGCGCCTGATACGCGAGCAGATGCGCGATCCCGAAATATAGGCTTCCGCGGCGCGTGAACAGCTCGTCAGGAATGTCGCGCGTCGTCGCAAACGGGTAGGGCTCGACAGCCTGGAATCTCGCGGCGAAGGCGACATTGACCTGCATCGGTCCGCGCGTGTGGATCGGATTCCAGCCCGAGAACAGCCGCCGCCCGAGCGGCACCTGGCCGATGAAGTCTTCGTAGATGTCGTTCAGCTGCTTCTCCGTGCGCGCGGCGCGTATCCGCTCGCCGTAGGTGCGCCCGTCGGAAGACCTCAAGTCGAGCGCCGCATGCACGAGCGCGCGGGGCACGCCCGCCTCGGAGGCGCGCGCGTCGATCTCGTGCCACGCAATCGCGCCGAGGTCCGGTATCACGGGATCGACGCGGAAGCCGGATTCCTGCTCGATGACGGCGATGACGGCGCAGGCGTTCTCTCGCGTTGCCGGGATGTTGAGCGCCTTGAACGAATCGCGAATGTCCATCGCCCAGCCCGCGCGATCGGACACGTCTCGGGGCAGCAAGGAATTGATGGAAGGAGGGGCCTGCGCCGGTGCGGCGCCGGGCGGCCCCGTCCGCGGCTGCGGGTTCGTGCAGCTCGCGTTGAGCAGCACGCAGCCGAGTGCGAGCGGAACGAGAGACCAGCGTCGTTGCAAACCGGGCAGCCGTTTGGCGCGAGTCATGCCGCCATTCGGTCGGACTGCCAACCCTTGGCGCGATGGCGATACTCGTACCGCGCCGGCGGACGCGCCTCGGCGATCCGCTGCACGAGCTCGCCAAGCGGCGGATCGTAGCCGTTCACGACGTAGACATTCGGCAGGCCGCACTCTCGATGGTGGTCGATGATGCGTTCACGTCCCGAGCTCTATCACTGTCACGACGAGAAGGTCCGGCGGCTTATCCGGCAGCTCGACGACCACTCGTGACGCTCGCTGTCCACGATGCCCTCGACGCTGCAGCGATGGGCACAGCGCGATCGTGCCCGGGGCCGGACTCGAACCGGCACGGGGTCGCCCCCAAGGGATTTTAAGTCCCATGCGTCTACCGTTTCGCCACCCGGGCGGGTCCGCGAGGTCCTGAATCTTACCGCCGATCCCGCTCCAGTCCCGCCTCGCGGCGATGTCACCAAACCGGCGCGCGATGTCACCAATGGGGCGGGTCGCGGCACCAGCCGCCCGCTGGCGGCGCCGAAGCGGGTCGTGTGGCGCTAAATCTCTGAATTTGAGAGACTATTATGCTTCCGGCGGCGCTGCGCGCCGCCCCCGGCGCGAATCCTTCGCGCCTCGAGACCGGCCGGGGGGCCATGTCCGAATTGTCGTTGCGGGGAGAGAATCTCCATGTCTGGCGTGGCGAGCGCCACGTGCTGCGCGGGCTCGCGCTCGAAGTGACGAGCGGCGAGGTGCTGCAGGTGACCGGCGCGAACGGCGCAGGCAAGACGAGCCTGCTCAGGGCGCTTTGCGGGCTGTTGCAGCTCGAAGCCGGTCGCGTGAGCTGGGGCGGCCGCGACGTGCGCGAGGACCTTCCGGCGTATCACGCCTCGCTCGCCTACCTGGGGCACGAACCGCCGCTCAAGGCCGATCTCACCGCCTGCGAGAACATCCGCTACTGGGTCGGGCTGCGGCGCAAGTTAAGGCCGCCCGAGATCGCGAGCACGCTGGAATCGGTCGGTGCGCCGGGACTCGCAGATCGGCTCGTGCGAACGCTCTCCGCCGGCCAGCGGCGCCGCGTGGCGCTCGCGGGCCTGCTCCTGCTCGCCGCTCCCCTGTGGCTGCTCGATGAGCCGACGACTCACCTCGATGCCGCGGGTCAGCAGCTCGTCGGCCGCTTGATCGAGCAGCACGTGCAGGCGGGCGGGCTCGCGGTCTCTGCGGTTCACCACGAGCTCGCCGTGAGCCCCGAGCGCGTGCGCCGGCTCGAGCTCTCACGCGGATGAGCGCGACGGCCACCATGCTTGCCTGCCGTGCTGAGGTGCCTTCGGCGCTCGATGTCGCGAGCCTTGCGCTCGCGCGCGATCTGAAGCTCGCTTTCCGCAAGCGTGGCGAGATCGCTCAGCCGCTCGCGTTCTTCGCCGTGGTGACGACGCTGTTCCCGCTTGCCATCACGCCGGAGCTGTCGCGCCTGCGCGAGATCGCGCCGGGCGTGCTCTGGGTCGCCGCGCTCCTCGCCTCGCTGCTGGCGCTCGAGTACCTCTTCCGCGACGATGCGCGCGACGGCACCCTGGAACAGTACGCGCTCTGCGGCCGCTCGCTCACGTGGCTGCTCTACGCGAAGACGGCGGCGCACTGGGTGCTGACCGGTCTGCCGCTCGCGCTGCTCGCGCCCTTTGCGGGTGTGGCGCTCGGTGCGCCGGCCGGCGCATTCCCCGGCATCGTGATCACGATCGCGATCGGCACGATCGCCTTGAGCCTGCTCGGCGCGATCGGCGCGGCGCTCACGATCGGGACGAGGCGCGGCGGCGTATTGCTGTCGCTGCTCACGCTGCCGCTCGCGGTCCCAATTCTGATCTTCGGCGCGCGCGCGACGGAGCTCGCCATCCGGGGCGAGAGCTACGCGGCGCCGCTCGAGCTCCTGGGCGCATTCGCCGTGCTCGGCGCGACGCTCGCCCCGCTCGCCGCCGCGGCTGCCGTGCGCATCAGCCTAGAGTAGGCTTCGGACCATGAGCTGGACTTGGTTTCATCGCTTGGGATCGCCGCCGTACGTGTTCAGGCTCGCGCAGAGGCTCGTGCCGTGGTTCGGTTGGGCCGCCGGACTCCTCATCGTCGCGGGGCTCTACGACGGGCTGGTGCTGGCGCCGCCCGATTACCAGCAGGGCGACGGCTTCCGCATCCTGTATGTCCACGTCCCGACTGCTTGGCTGTCCTTGATGGTCTACGTGATCATGGCAGTCGCCGCGGCCGTGGGGCTCATCTGGCGAATGAAGGTCGCCCATGCCGTCGCCGCGAGCTGTGCGCCGGTCGGCGCCTCGTTCACGGCGGCCGCGCTTGCGACCGGGATGCTCTGGGGGCGCCCCATGTGGGGCACTTACTGGGAATGGGACCCGCGCCTTACCTCGGAGCTGCTGCTGTTCTTCCTGTATCTCGGCTACATGGGGTTGCGCTCCTCGTTCGACGACGTGCAGCGCGCGGACCGCGCGAGCGCCGTGCTCGCCATCGTCGGCGTGGTCAATGTGCCGATCATCCACTTCTCGGTGGTGTGGTGGAACTCACTGCACCAGGCATCGTCTGTGTTGAGGCTGGGTGGTCCCACGATTGCCACGCCCATGCTGGTGCCGCTCCTCATCATGGCCTTGGGCTTCACGCTGTATTTCGTCGCCATCCTGCTCGTGCGCCTGAGCGCCGAGGTGCTGCGCCGCGAGCGCGCTTCGGCCTGGGTGAAGGAGGCGCTTGCCTCGTGACTGCGTTCACGCACTTCCTCGAGATGGGCGGCTACGCGCGGTTTCTGTGGCCCGCTTACGGGGTCACATTCGCCATCGTGTTCCTCAACATCTACTGGGCGCGCCGACTCATGGCGCAGGCGCGTCTGGAAGCGAAGCGCCGCCTCATCATGCGCGAGGAGCTGGCCCTCGAAGAGACGCACGCATGACTCCGCGCAGACGCCGCATGCTGCTCGTCGCCGGGATCCTGGCGGGGGTGGGTATTTCCGGCACGCTCGCGCTCACCGCGTTCCGGCAGAACGTCACGTTCTACTTCGTGCCTTCGCAGGTCGCGGCCGGGGCGGTTCACGGGGATGAGCGATTCCGGCTCGGCGGCATGGTCGAGCGGGGCAGCGTTCATCGCACGCCGGGAAGCCTCCGAGTGCGCTTCGAGGTGACCGATTTCAAACACGAGGTGCCCGTCGTCTATTCAGGCGTCCTGCCGGACCTCTTCCGCGAAGGGCAGGGCGTGATCGCGCACGGGCACCTCGATGCCAACGGTGTTTTCATCGCGGATGAAGTGCTCGCGAAGCACGACGAGAAATACATGCCGCCCGGCATGGCGGCGCAGATCAAGGCGGAGCACGGCGGGGTGATGCCGTTTGGGACCTCTGGCGCCCCGCCGTCGGGCGCTGCTGCGCCGGCGCCCGCTGCCGCTCCCCGCACGGCACTGTCCGGCGCCCCTGCGCCGGCTCGCGCCGCCCCGGGCGCGCGCGCGCCAGGAGAATTGTGATGCTTCCCGAGCTCGGCCACTTCGCGCTGATCCTGGCGATGCTGCTCGCGCTGCTGCAGGCGTTCTTCGGCATCGCAGGTCCCGCGATGGGCCGCGACCGCTGGGTCTCGGCGACGATGTCGGCCGTCGCGGGACAGCTCGTCATGGTTGCGACGGCGGTCGGATGTCTCGTCATGTCGTTCGTCGATTTCGACTTCTCGGTGCGCTACGTCGCCGAGAACTCGAACTCGGCGCTGCCGCTTTTTTACCGCATCGCCGCGCTCTGGGGCGCGCACGAAGGCTCGCTCCTGCTCTGGATACTCCTGCTCGCCTGCTGGACCGCGGTCGTGGCGATCGCCACCCAGCGGCTGCCGCGCCGGTTCGTCGCGCGCGTGCTCGGCGTGCTCGGCTTTCTCTCCTTCGGCTTCCTGCTGTTCACGCTCGTCACCTCGAATCCGTTCCTGCGGCTCGAGCCGCCGGCTCCCGACGGCATCGACTTGAATCCGCTCCTGCAGGACCCGGGTCTCGCGTCCCATCCGCCGGTCCTCTACACGGGATATGTCGGGCTCGCGGTGGCGTTCTCCTTCGCCTGCGCAGCGATGCTCGAGGGGCGCGCCGATCCCATCTGGGCGCGCTGGACACGGCCGTGGGCGACGGCGGCCTGGGCGTTCCTCACCTGTGGGATCACGCTCGGCAGCTGGTGGTCCTACTACACGCTCGGCTGGGGCGGCTACTGGGCGTGGGATCCGGTCGAGAACGCCTCGTTCATGCCGTGGCTCGTCGGCACCGCGCTCATCCACTCGCTCGCCGTGACGGACAAGCGCGGGCTTTTCAAGAGCTGGACACTGCTTCTCTCGGTCCTTGGATTCTCGCTGAGCCTCATCGGCACGTTCCTCGTCCGCTCCGGAGTGCTGGTCTCGGTGCATTCGTTCGCGGCCGACCCCTCGCGCGGCACGGCGATTCTGATCTTCCTCATCCTCGCGATAGGCGGGGCGCTCGCGCTCTACGCCTGGCGCGCGCCGACGTTGAGGTCGACCGCCGGCTTCGAGCTGGCCGCCCGCGAGTCGTTCCTGCTGTTCAACAACATCCTGCTCGTCATTGCGGCGGCCACGGTGTTCGGCGGGACGCTGGCACCCCTCATCGCGGAGGCGCTGGGTCAGGGAGCGCTGTCGGTCGGTGCGCCGTACTTCCGTCCCACCTTCCTGCTGCCGATCCTGCCGCTGCTCGCGCTGCTCTCGATCGGCATCCACGCCAGCTGGAAACGCGGGCACCTCGGTGAGCGCACGCGGGCTATCCTCGCGACGCTCGCCATCGCCCTGGCGCTCGCGCTCGCCGTCGTCCTGGGGGTGTATGCGGGACGGCATTGCCTCGCCGTCGTCGGGCTGACGCTCGGCGGCTGGATCATTCTCTCCTCGCTGATCGATCCGATCGATCGCATGCGCCGCCGGTTGAGCCTCCCGCGCAGCATCCTCGGCATGACCCTCGCGCACATCGGCCTCGGCGTGGCTGTCATCGCGCTCTCCATCGTCGAGCCGTACACGGTCGAGCGCGACATCGCGCTCGGCAACGGCGAGAGCGCGCGTGTAGGCGCCTACGACTTCAAGCTCATCGGCACACGCGAAGTCGAAGGTCCCAACTACAGCGCCGTCCGCGCCGAGGTGGTGATCAGCCGCAACGGCCACGTCGTCACGACGCTGCTGCCCGAGAAGCGCGAGTACTGGGTGCGCAAGCAGGTCGGCACGGTGGCCGGGATCAAGAACGAGTACGGCACCGATCTGTTCGTCGCGCTCGGCGATGATCTCGGCGCCGGGCGATGGAGCCTGCGCGCGCAGATCCGGCCGATGATCACGCTGCTGTGGCTGGGGCCGGTGCTGATGGCGTTCGGCGGCTTCTACGCGCTCACCGATCGACGCTACCGGCTGGCGCGCGCCGCCGAGAGCGTGCCCGCCGGAGCCGCCGGGCCGGCCGGCGCCGCGAACGAGCGCATGGCATGAAGGGGCAGGGCATGGGAGAGCAGCGTGTGGCGCGGCAAGGCGCAGCCGGACGCCGCGCAGCCGCGGGCGGCGCGACTCAATATGAACATGGCGCCGCCGCTCCCGCGGATCAGGAACACGGCGCAGCGGAGCCTGCCGCCGCGAGCGCGAAGCCGCGCTTCAACCGCTTCATCATTCCGCTTGCGGCGTTCTTGGGCATTGCGGCCGTGCTCGCCGTCGGCATCATCAACTCGCGGAGCGTCGGGGTCATTCAATCGCCGCTCATCGGCAAGCCCGCTCCGGCCTGGAGCCTGCCCGTGCTGGACGGCGGGGGCCGGACGTTCGGCTCGAAGGACCTCGCGGGCAAGTGGTACGTGCTCAATGTCTGGGGCAGCTGGTGTTACGCCTGCAAGGACGAGCACGAGGAGCTGCTCAAGATCAGCCGCTCATCGTCCGTGCCCCTCATCGGCATCGACTGGAACGACGACGACGCGCAGGCGCGGAACTATCTCGCAAACCTCGGCAATCCGTACCGGATGGTCACCACCGATCACGACGGCCACGTCGTCATCGACTGGGGCGTCTACGGCGCCCCGGAGACCTTCCTCGTGAATCCCGAGGGCATGGTGGTGTACAAGCAGACGGGAGCCATGACCCCTGAAGTATGGGAGAAGGAATTCGCCTCGCGTCTGCCGGCCGCGCTCGCGGATCGAGGATCATGATGCGCGCGCCGGCCAGATGGCTCCCGTTCCTTGCAGCCCTTCTCGCCGCATTGCTGGCGCTCGGCGCGCTGCCTGCGCGCGCGATCGATCCCACGCAGCTCAACGACCCGCAGCTCGAGGCCCGCTATCTCGCGCTCACCCACGAGTTCCGCTGCCCGGTGTGCCAGAACGAGACGCTGGCGGACTCCGGCGAGCAGGTAGCCGGCGAGGTGCGAGCGCAAATCAGGAAGATGCTGCTCGAAGGGCGTACGGACGACCAGATTCGCCAATATCTCGTCTCCCGCTACAGCGAATTCATCCTGTTCAAGCCGGAGTATTCGCTGCGCAATGCGTGGCTGTGGCTCCTTCCGGTGGTGCTGCTCGCCATCGGCATCTTCGTCGCCGCGCGGATCATCCGCGCCCGGGCCGCGCTGGTCGGTAAGGACGATGCAGAGGTGGAGGATGAAATCCCCGCCGGCCCGCGGCACGGCACGCCCGGATGATCACCTTCATCATTCTGGCCACCGTCCTCACGGTCGCCGCGGCGGCAGCTATTGCTGTCCCGCTCCTCAAGCGCGACTCGAAATCGGCGCAGGCGCCGTGGACCGCGCTCGCCGTGGCAGGCGTGCTCGGCATCGGGGCGACCGCACTTTATCTGTCGCTCAGCAATTGGTCCTGGTCGCGCGCCGCCGCCGCGGAGGACTCTCCGCAGGCTATGGTCGGCCGCCTCGCGCGCCGGCTCATGGACGACCCGAACGACATGCGAGGCTGGTTGATGCTCGGCCGCTCCTACATGGTGCTCAATCAGACGGAGCTCGCGGCGCGGGCTTACGAGCGCGCCAATCAGCTCGCGGGGGGCAGGAACGCGGATGCGCTGCTCGGGATCGCCGAAGCGCTCTCCGTCGAGGACGATTCGCAGCTCTCCGGCCGCGCAGGCAAGCTCATCGAGAAGGCGCTCGCGCTCGACCCCCGCTCGCCGAAGGCGCTGTTCTTGGGCGCCGCGGCGGCGCTGCACCGGGGCGACCTCCTGCTCGCGAGGCAGCGCTTCTCCGCATTGCTCGGGCTCAATCCACCGGATACGGTGAGGCCGCTCATCGAGCAGCAGATCGCCGCGATCGACAAACAGCTGGCGAGCGGCACGTCCGCCGGCTCCTCCGGCGCGGCAGCTCTCGCGGCGACCGGCGGCCCCGCTGATTCAGCCGGCCCCGGCGCTTCAGGCGACCCGGCCGCTCCCGGCGCCCCGTCTGCGGGCGGACCTGCCGGCGCGGCGCGGTCCGCCGATCCTTCAGCAACGTCGGCACCCCAAGCAGGCCCGGCGATTCACGTGAGAGTGGCGCTCTCTCCGAAGCTCCGGGATGCCGCGAGCGCCGGGGCGCCGCTCTATGTCTTCGTCCGGGATCCCAGACAACACGGACCGCCTCTCGCCGTCAAGCGCCTCGCGAGCCGCTTCCCGCAGGCGGTGGAGCTCTCCGCCGCCGATGCGATGATTCCGGGCCGCGCCATCGCGCCGGGCGAGGATGTTGAAGTCGTGGCGCGCATTGCCCGCTCGGGCAGCCCCATCGCGCACAAGGGCGATCCGTTCGGCGAGGCCGCCTATCGTGTAGGGCGCGACGGAACCGTCGAGGTGATCATCGACCGTCTCACGCCCTGAGGGACGGCCGCAAGGTGAACATGATTGAACCGTCACGGCCTCCGCAGGGTCTAAAGTGCCGGAAAGAGCTCGCAGCATGTGGGCTTGCAGGACGTGGACTTTCAGCGAGGCGGCTTTCAGCACGAAGGAATGCGGCTTGCTGCTCCGCGGCGAGCTTCAATCGACACGAGGAGGCAACCAATGGCACAAGGACGCACTGAGGAGCGGCGCACGTCCAATCGCGGGTTCGCTTCGATGGACCAGGAGCGCCAGCGACAGATCGCGAGCATGGGCGGCAAGGCCGTGCCGGACTCGAAGCGCAGCTTCTCCCAGAATCGCGAGCTCGCCGCCGCGGCGGGCCGCAAGGGCGGCCAGAGCGTCCCGGGCGAGAAGCGCAGCTTCTCCCAGAATCGCGAGCTCGCCGCCGCGGCGGGCCGCAAGGGCGGCCAGAGCGTTCCCGACGAGAAGCGCAGCTTCTCCCAGAATCCCAGCCTGGCGGCCGAGGCCGGCCGCAAGGGCGGGCAGGCGAGCCACGGCGGCTCATCGGGCGGCGGCTCGGAAGGGGGCTCGACCTCGGCCGGGGAGCGTTCGGGCGCCCGCTCGAGCGCGGGTGAACGCGCCGGCACGGAGCATTGAACCCCGCGGCCGCGGCGCCGCACGAAGCGGGCGGCTGCAAGCAGCCCACGGGCTTGGGTCCTTTCGCATGCGGCAGGCCGCAGACCGAGCCAGGAACCGCCTTCGCCGATGGGACGTTACCGACCACAGGGAATGACCTCGGCCCCACGAGCGGGGCGGAGGAGGTAGTGGTGTCCGCAGAGAGACGCACTTCGAATCGCGGCTTCGCCTCGATGGACGAGGAGAAACAGCGCCGCATCGCGAGCAAGGGGGGGCGCAGCGTTCCAAACGAAAAACGCAGCTTCTCCCTCGATCGCCGTCTCGCCGCAGAGGCCGGCCGCAAAGGCGGGCAGGCGAGCCATACCGGGGCGCGCAAGCGCGCGGCGAGCAATACGAGCGCTGGAACCGGCTCCCGATCCTGAGCGCAGCGTGGCCGCGGCCAGCGCCGGAGCCTCAGGGTCGGCGCGTGAGATCAGGGTCGGCGCGGAGAGGGTGCTCTGACGCCCGACGGACGGCGGGGAGTACGCTGGCGCCGAACGAGTGCCGCCGAACGATCCGCGGGGGAGGACTGGCGCGTTAAGTAAAGTTTGCCCTGGACGTTGCAGAACTTGCAGCCGGCCGCTCCGCCAGGGTACCGTGCAGCAGTTGGCTCAGCGCCTCCGGATCGACCGGCTTCACGAGGTGCTGATCGAAGCCGGCACGCCGGGCGCGTTCCCGATCCTCCTCCTGTCCCCATCCGGTGAGCGCGAACAGCCGTAGTCCCACGGCCCACGGGCGCTCGCGCAGCCGCCGCGCAGTCTCGTAGCCGTCGAGCTTCGGCATCCCGATGTCGAGCACGACGAGCTGTGGACGGAACTCCTCGGCAACGCGTAAGGCCTCGAGGCCGTCGCCCGCCGTCCTAACGTCGTGTCCGTCCATGGCCAGCATCAGCGCGAGGCTCTGCGCCGCGTCATGGTTGTCGTCGGCGATCAGAATCCGAGCGCGGGGCGCTGCGCCCTCCGCTTTGCCCGCGGCGGGGAGCGCGCGCGCTTCCTCGGCGGGGCGCTCCACCAGCTCGAGCTCGATCGTGAAGGTGCTGCCCGTGCCGGGACCAGCGCTGTACGCGCTCACCGAGCCACCGTGCAGCTCCACCAGACGCTTGACGAGCGTGAGGCCCACGCCGAGCCCGTCGTGAGGCGAGGGCTGCCGGCGCTCGGCCTGGGTGAACATGTCGAAAATGCTCGCGAGCCTCTCGCGCTCGATGCCCACCCCCTGGTCCGTAACCGTGACGGCCGCCCGGCCGCCGTTGCGCACGGCGCGAATGCGGATATCGGAGCGCGGGTCGCTGTATTTCGCGCTGTTGTTGAGGAGGTTCGCGAACACTTGCGCGAGGCGCGTCGTGTCCGCCTCGACGATCAGCGGCTCGGCGGGCAGCTCGACTTTGACGTGCTGCTGCTTGCTCTCGAGCAGCGGCCGGTTGATCTCGATCGCGACCTGCAGGACGGTCGCGAGATCCAGGCGTTCCTTTCGCAGCTCGAGCTTGCCGCGCGTGATGCGCGATACGTCGAGCAGATCGTCGATCAGCCGCACGAGGTGCTTCAGCTGCCGCTCGATGATCGCGCGGGCGGCGCTCGCCGTCGCGTGATCGCCTTCGGCCATGCGCATGATCTGCGCGGCGCTGCGGATCGGGGCGAGCGGATTGCGCAGCTCGTGCGCGAGGGTCACGAGGAATTCATCCAGCCGCTTCCTGGCGCGCGCGGCGCGCCGCTCCGCCTCATGCAGCGCCTCTCGAGCGCGGTCCCGCTCGCCGATGGCTGCGGCGAGCTCGCGGCGCGCCTGGTCCCGTTCGGCGACCAGCCTTTCAATCGAGGCTTCGAGCGCCGCTTCGCAGGAGAAAGCCGAAGACCGATTCGGTTGCATTCGCGAAGATCCCCCCGCGCAGGGCGCAGGTATTTCGAGATCACCAGCAAAATTCGGGCCGCGGAGGCGGCCGCCGGCTGCGCTCAGCCGCAGACGCGCTCAACCGGCCCGCGGAAACTCTACTGTGAAGCGCGCGCCGCGTCCGCTGCTACCCGCGCACACGCGCGCGGCGGCGCGATGCAGCGCCGCGATCTCGCGCACGATTGCGAGCCCGAGGCCACAGCCCCCCGCCTCGCTGCCGGCCACTCGATAGAAGCGTTCGAAGATTCGCTCGCGCTCGGGCTCCGGCACGCCCGGTCCGTCGTCCTCCACGGCGAGCCCCGGGGCGGGCTCCGCGATCACCGAGAGCGTCACGCGACTGCGGGGCCCGCAGTAGCGCAGCGCGTTGTCGATGAGGTTCGACATGAGCTCGCCGAGCAGGCCGGCGTTTCCCGACACGATCACCGGCTGCTCCGGCGCGACGAAGCCGAAGTCGATCCGGCGCTCGAGCGCCCGCGGGATCCATTCCTCGCCCACGTCGCGCGCGAGGCCGACGAGGTCGACGGCCGTCATCGTGTGCCGCGCCGCGGCGCCGGGCTCGGCGCGGGCGAGCGCGAGCAGCTGCTGTGACAGGCGGGCCGCGCGCCCCACGGCAGTATGCAATCCGCGCAAAGCGGCGCGTGCCGATTCCGGATCGTCCGCGCGTTCGGCTCGCTCGGCGTGGAGCAGCACCGTCGCGAGCGGCGTGCGCAGCTGATGCGCGGCGTCGGCGACGAACCGCCGCTGCGCCGCCATCGCCTGCTCGAGCCGCGCGAGCAGATCGTTGATCTTCGAGGCGAGCACGCGCGCCTCCTTCGGCAGGCCGAGCTCGGGCACGGGTGCCAGGTTCTCCTGGCCGCGCGCCTCGATCGCCGCGGCAAGCGTGGTGAGGGGCTTCAAGCCCTGGGCGACCAGGAGCCACGCGCAGAGGAGCGCGAAGGCGAGCAGGGCGAGCTGCGGAGCGGCCATGACCACCAGGATCTCGGTGGTGAGCGTCGCCCGCTTCTTCACGGTCTCGCCGACTTCCACCGTCGCCACATCGTGCGCGTCCGGCTCCGCGAGACGCGTCGACACGAGCCGCATCGGATGCCCCCTCACCACGACCGTCTCCAGGCGAACGCTGCCATCGACCCTGCCCGGCACGAGCGGCAGCGCGGCATCGCCCGCGATCAGGCCGCGGCGATCAGAATCGACCCGAAAGACGGTCTTGTCGATTTCGTCGAACTGAAAGATCTGCAGCGCGACCCGCGGCAGATCGATGCGGACCTCGCCGCCCGCGACCCTCAGGGCCTGCGAGAGCGAGCGCGTCGAGTCGATGAGCCAGCGGTCGTAGACGAGATTCGCGAAATGGGCGGCAATGCGGTAGCACGCGACGCCGTCGAGCAGCAGCAGCACGAGCGCCGCGGCGATGAAGCGCAGCGTGAGGCCCGACTTCAGACTCGGCTCGACGAGCGGCCGCATCGCTCTCAACCCTCGCCCGGGGAGCTGGCCGCTTCGAGCAGATATCCGAAGCCGCGCACCGTTCTCACGTTGAGATCGTAAGGTTCGAGGCGACGGCGCAGCCGATGGATGGCCACCTCGATCGCGGCGTCCGACAATGCCTCGCCGGGACCCGCGAGCCGGCCGCTGATCTGCGCCTTGTTGACGACCCGGCCGGCGCGCAGCGCCAGCAGCTCGAGCAGCGCGTACTCGCGAGCAGTCAAGTCGACCGGCTCACCGTCGAGCAGCACGCGAGGCTCGCCGATCGTCAGCTCGAGCGGACCCAAGCGGATCGATCGCGCCCGATCGGCGCGGCTGCGGCGGATCAACGCGCGGGCGCGCGCTTCGAGCTCCTGCATCTCAAACGGCTTGATCAGGTAGTCGTCGGCGCCCGCGTCGAGCCCGGCCACGCGATCGTCCACCGCGTCGCGAGCCGTGATGACGAGCACCGGCACGCCCCGGCGCTCGCGTCGCAGCGCGCGGATCAGCGCAAGGCCGTCGCCGTCGGGGAGCGCCAGATCGACGATCGCGAGGTCGTACTCGGTAGCAAGCAGCGCCGTGATTCCCTCGCGGGCCCTGGCGACCGCCTCGACGCGATAGCCGCGCTGGGTCAGCAGCGTTTGCAGCGCCGAGCGCAGCTCTGTGTCGTCTTCGATGATGAGCAGATTCATCGGATGAGCGGATTCATCGCGCGAGCCGTTTGATGGAGCGGAAGCCCGGGGCGGGCCGGGTCCGAACGCCTGGATTCTCCCACTCCGGGAGCTTCAGCGCATTCCGCGCGTGTTCTGTAAGCCCCCCGAAAACTTGGCCGACTACACTCGGCGGCCCCGTCAATCGACTCGCGTGCACGGCTCATGTACTCTGGAACGGACCGCGTCGCCGGCCGGCAGCTCCCCGCGCGCCGGCAGGCGTTCATCGTGCTTGCGCTCGCAACCGCCGCCGCGGCGGCGTTCGCAGCCGCCTCCTGGATGCGGTCCGCGGGACCGCCGGCGCCGGGTGAGCCCGCGAGTACGCCAATGGCTCAGGACGTGCGCCTCACGTCGGCCCAGCTCGCATCGCTCAGCTTCGAGCCCGTGCGCACGATGGAGTTCCGCACCGAGCGCGCGGCGGAGGGCTCGATCGCTCTCGACGCCGATGCCGCGACTGCCGTCTTCCCGCCGCTCTCGGGCCGCGTCGTGCGGGTCCTCGTGGGGCTCGGCGAGCGCGTGCATGCCGGAGAGCGCCTGCTTGCCGTCGAGGCGCCGGAGCTCGTGCAGGGAGAGAGCGACCTCTACAACGCGGCCTCGCAACTGAAGCTCGCGCTTCTCAACGAGCGCCGCAAGCACGGCGCCTATGAATCGAAGGGCGGCTCGCTCGCGGACTGGCAGCAGGCGCAGGCCGACCTTGCCGCCGCCGAGACTGCGCTCGCCGCGGCCCGGAACCGGCTGCGCATCCTAGGCAAGACGGAGCCGGAAATCGCGGCAATGGAGCGGACGCGGACGGCCGATCCCATTGCCTACGTCCTGGCTCCGATCGCGGGAGTGGTCACGGACCGTCAGGTCGGCCCCGGGCAGTACCTACAGTCGGGCAGCTCGACGCCCGTCTACACGATCGGCGATCTCTCGACGGTCTGGCTCGTCGCGGACGTGCGGGAGGACGATGCGCCGCTCATCGACCGCGGGCAGCGGGTCGAGGTGCGGGTGCCGGCGCTCCCGGACCGCGTGTTCGAGGCGACCGTGACGGCCATCGGCGCGGCGGTCGATCCGGTGACTCACCGCGTGCCCGTGCGCGCAACGCTCGTGAATCCGGACGGCAAGCTGAAGCCCGGCATGTTCGCGAGCTTCAACATCGTGACGAGCGGGGCGACGAGATCTCCCGCCGTTCCCGAGGAGGCTGTCGTCCGCGAGGGTGACGAGGCGCGCGTGTGGGTGCTCTCGGGCAGCCAAACGGTGGGCCTGCGCCGCATCCGCACCGGGCGCGTCCATGACGGCATGGTCGAGGTGCTGAGCGGACTCGCCGCCGGCGAGCGGGTCGTGACGCGCGGAAGCCTGTTCATCGACCGCGCCGCGCAGCCGGGATGAGGGCCGCTCGTCTGGGGCTCGTCTTGACCGGGCGGCCGATCGCCGCCGGGCGCCTCGACCGCGGCGGGTCGAGCCGCTTTGGCGGCATGAGCTCCATCGCCCCGTGAACGCCATCGTCGCCTTTGCCTTGAGGCAGCGGGTCTTCCTCGCGCTGCTGCTGCCGGTGGTGCTCGCCGCTGGCATTGTCGGCTTCCTGCACCTCAACATCGAGGCGTATCCCGACCCGGTGCCGCCGCTCGTCGACATCGTCACGCAGAGCTCAGGCCAGTCCGCCGAGGAGATCGAGCGCTACATCACGATTCCGATCGAGGTGCAGATGGCCGGCATCCCGCACGTCACGGCCATCCGGACGATCTCTCTATTTGGGCTCTCCGACGTGAAGGTGCAATTCACCTACGATTTCACCTACCAGCAGGCCGAGCAATGGGTCATCAATCGGCTCTCCGCGCTCCCGCAGCTGCCGAACGGGGCGCAGCCGCAGATCTCCCCGGAGAGCCCCATCGGGGAGATCTATCGCTACCGCGTGGTCGGCCCGCGCGGCTACTCGGTGACCGATTTGAAGACTCTCGAGGACTGGGTCCTGGAGCGGCGCTTCAAGGCCGTGCCCGGCGTGATCGACGTGACGGGTTGGGGCGGGAAGACCAAGACCTACGAAGTGACCGTCGATCAGCGCCGGCTGGCGCAGTACGGTCTCTCGCTTTCCCAAGTGCTCCAGGCGCTCGGCAACGCGAACATCAACGTGGGCGGCCAGACGGTGAACATCGGGCCTCAGTCCGCGGTCGTGCGCGGCGTCGGCCTCATTCATTCGATCGACGACATCCGCCGCACGATGATCGTCTCGAGCCGCGGCATTCCGGTGTCGGTCGGGGACGTGGCAGCGGTCGGTGTCGGCCATCAGCCGCGGCTCGGCATCGCCGGACAGAACGGCGATGACGACATCGTCGAGGGCATCGTGCTCATGCGGCGCGGCGAGCAGAGCCTGCCGACGATCGAGCGGGTGAAGGCGGAGGTCGCGCGGATCAACTCCTCCGGCGTCCTCCCACCAGGCGTGCACATCGTGCGGATCTATGACCGCTCGGACCTCATCCGCGTCACGACGCGCACGGTGCTGCACAACGTGCTCGCGGGCATCGCGCTGATCTTCCTGCTGCAATGGGCGTTCCTCGGGAATCTGCGCAGCGCGTTCATCGTCGCATGCACGATTCCTTTCGCGCTCGCGTTCGCGATCGCGCTCATGCTGCTCCGCGGCGAATCGGCGAACCTCCTCTCGGTCGGCGCGATCGACTTCGGCCTCATCGTCGATGCGACGGTGATCATGGTGGAGAACATCTTCCGGCATCTCTCCGAGAGCGCGGAGGCGCGGCGCACGGGCTCGCCTTACCTGCACGTCATTCGGGTCGCGGGCGGCTTCCGCGGCAAATTCGCGGTGATCGCCAACGCCGCGGCGGAGGTGAACCAGTCCATCCTGTTCGCCGCCGCGATCATCATCGCGGGCTTCGTGCCGCTCTTCACGCTGAGCGGCATCGAGGGTCACATCTTCGGCCCGATGGCGCAGACCTACGGGTACGCCATCGCAGGCGGGCTCATCGCCACGTTCACGATCTCCCCGGCGCTCTCCGCGCTCCTGCTGCCGGACCATGTCGCGGAGGTCGAGACGCGCGTCGTGCGGGCGCTGCGGCGCGTCTATGAGCCCGCCATGCAGTTTGCGCTCGCGAACCGGGTGCTGACGCTCGGCGCGTTCCTCGTGCTCCTCGGCGCCGCCGGCTTCGCCGCGCACACGCTCGGGCTCGAGTTCCTGCCGAAGCTCGAGGAGGGCAATTTCTGGATCCGCGCGACGCTTCCCGCGTCCATCTCGCTCGAGGAGGGCGACGCCTATGTGAACCGGATGCGCCGGCTGATCGCGAGCTACCCGGAGGTGGTGACGGTCGTCTCGCAGCACGGCCGGCCCGATGACGGCACGGACGCGACGGGATTCTTCAACGTCGAGCTGTTCGTGCCATTGAAGCCGTTCGACGAGTGGCCGCGCGGGATGACGAAGGAGAAGCTGACCGGGGAGCTGACGCAGGCGCTCACCGCCGGGTTTCCCGGCGTCGAATTCAACTTCTCGCAATACATTGAGGACAACGTGGAGGAGGCCGCCTCGGGCGTCAAGGGCGAGAACTCCGTGAAGCTCTTCGGCAACGACCTCGCGACGCTCGAGCGGACGGCGCGGCAGATCCGTGCGGTGCTCGCGACGGTGCCGGGCATCACGGATCTCGCGGTGTTCGATCCGCTCGGCCAGCCGACCGTCGAGATCGACGTGGATCGCGCGCGCGCCGCCCGGTTCGGCCTCTCGCCCGGCGACATCAACGCCACCGTGCAGGCGGCGATCGGAGGGCAGGCGGCCGGCGATCTGTACGAGGAGGGCAGCGACCGCCACTTCCCGATCGTCGTGCGGCTCGGGGAGCGCTATCGAGCGGACCCGGAGGCGATCCGGCACATTCTCATCGGCGCGCCGGATCCGACCGGCGGCGGGACGACGGTGCAGGTGCCGCTCGAGGACGTGGCGCACGTTCGGCTCGTCTCCGGCCCCTCGTTCATCTACCGCGAGCACGAGGAGCGCTACGTGCCGATCAAATTCAGCGTGCGCGGCCGCGATCTCGGCAGCGCGGTGCTCGAAGCGCAGCGCAAGGTCGCGCGCGCGGTGACGATTCCCGACGGATACCAGCTCGAATGGGTGGGGGAGTTCGGCAATCTCGAGGATGCGCTGCATCGGCTCGAGATCGTCGTGCCGCTCTCCATCGCGCTCATCTGCGTGCTGCTCTTCGTCAACTTCGGCTCGCTCGCGGACGTGCTGCTCGCGGCGAGCGTCATCCCGATGGCGATGATCGGCGGTGTCTTCGCGCTCGCGGTAACCGGCATGCCGTTCAGCGTCTCCGCTGCGATCGGGTTCGTCGCGCTGTTCGGCATCGCCGCCATGGACGGCATCATCGTGCTCTCCTATTACAACCTGCACCTCGAGCAGGGGATGGACCGCGTCCAGGCGATGCTCCATACCTGCCGGGTGCAGATGCGGCCGGTTGCGATGACCTGCATCGTCGCCTGCGTCGGGCTCGTGCCGGCGGCGGTATCGACCGGCATCGGCTCGCAGGTGCAGCGCCCGCTCGCGCTCGTCGTCGTCGGCGGCATGCTGCTCACGCCGGTGCTCGTGCTCACCGTGCTGCCGGTGCTCATCCTGCTCCTCTCGCGCCGCAAGCCCGCGCTAGAGTCGTTGCCATCGCATACGGAGACCGAGCGATGACGAAGGGAGGCGGCACGATCATCAAGGGAGGCAGTCAGGCGCGGTGCGATCAAACAGGTCGATGCCGGTCGCGCATCCGGACGCAGGGCGCCATTGCCCTGGCCGCCGCGCTGCTCTCGAGCTGCGCCGTCGGCCCGAGCTTCAAACAGCCCGCGGCTCCGCCGGTCGACCACTACACGGCGCAATCCCTGCCCCCCCAGACGGCATCCGCGCCGACGCTCGATGGGGCCCCGCAGCGCTTCCTCCCGGGGCAGGACGTGCCCGCCGACTGGTGGAAGGTGTTCGGGTCCCCGGCGCTCGATGCGCTCGTCGCGCAGGCCTTGAAGCAGAACCCGACGGTCGAAGCGGCCCGGGCGGCGCTGCGGCAGGCCGACGAGCTCACCGCCGCGCAGCGCGGCGCGCTGTTTCCCGCTCTGCAGGCAGGCTACTCCGTGAGCCGCGAGAAGAACCCGGTCGGCACTCTCGCGCCGACGCTCTCCTCGGGGGCCGAGCTGTTCACGCTGCACACGGCGCAGCTCAGCATCTCGTACCTGCTCGATGTGTTCGGCCTCAACCGGCGCCAGCTCGAATCCCAGCAGGCGCTCGCCGACGCGCAGCGCTTCGAGCTCGAGGCAGCGTATCTCACGCTCACGTCGAACGTCGTCGCGGCGGCCGTGCAGGAGGCAGCCCTCCGGGCGCAGATCGACGCCACGAACGCGATCCTCTCGAGCGAGCGCGAGTCGGTGCAGATCCTTAAGCGCCAGTATCAGCTCGGCTCGGTTGCGATGACGGACGTAATGGCTCAGGAGAGCCTGCTCGCGGCCACGGAGGCGACGCTGCCGGGGCTCGAGAAGCAGCTCGCTGCTGAGCGGCATCTCCTGGCGGTGCTCGCCGGGCGCTTCCCGGGCGAGGGCCTTGCCGAGCGCTTCGAGCTCGCCGGTCTTACGCTGCCGCGGGATCTGCCGGTGAGCCTGCCGTCGCGGCTCGTGCGGCAGCGGCCGGACGTGCTCGCCGCCGAAGCGCAGCTGCACGCCGCGAGCGCGCAGGTCGGTATCGCGATCGCGGACATGCTCCCGCAGGTGACGCTGACGGGCGCGGCGGGCGGCGCTTCAACGACCATCGGGAGCCTGTTCGCGGCGGGGAATACATTCTGGACCGCGGGTGCGAGCCTCAGTCAGGCCCTGTTCGAGGGGGGAGCGCTGCGGCACCGGGAGCGCGCAGCGCGAGCGGCGCTCGATCAGGCAGGCGCGCAATATCGCAGCGTCGTGCTCGCGGCCTGCCAACAGGTCGCGGATACGCTCCGCGCGCTCGAGCTCGACGCCGATGCGGTGGCTGCGAACGCACGCGCGACGCAGGCCGCAGGAGACACGCTCGCGGCAACGCGCCGCAACGTCGAGCTCGGCTCATCGAGCTACCTCGCGCTGCTCTCCGCCGAGCAGGCCTATCAGCAAGCGATGCTGAATCTCGCTCAGGCACGCGCGAACCGCCTCGCGGACACCGCTGCTCTGTTCCAAGCGCTGGGAGGAGGGTGGTGGAACCGCTAAGATGGCGTGCATGCTGGCACGCCCAAGGAGTCCGATGCCGCGCGGCCGCGCCGAGCGCCGCATTCTCGTCGTGGACATCGGCGGCACGCACGTCAAGGCGCTCGCGAGCGGCGCGCGCGAGCCGCGCAAGGCGGACTCCGGCCCCGATCTCACCCCGCGCCGAATGATCCGTCTCGTGCGGAAGTTGGCCGAGGGCTGGCGCTACGACGTGGTCTCGATGGGCTATCCGGGCGTCGTCCTGCGCGGGCGCCCCTTCGCCGAGCCGCCCAATCTCGGCGCCGGCTGGCTGAAGTTCGATTACGCCCGCGCGTTCGGCCGTCCGGTGCGCATCCTCAACGATGCGGCGATGCAGGCGATCGGCAGCTATGAGGGCGGGCGGATGTTGTTCCTCGGGCTCGGGACCGGCCTCGGCACCGCGCTCATCGTCGACCGCGTCCTCGAGGCGACCGAGATCGGGCATCTGCCGTACAAGAAAGGCCGCACCTACGAGGACTATCTCGGCAAGCGCGGCCTCGAACGCCTCGGACGCAAGAAATGGGAGCGCGCCGTGCACGATGTGACCGAGCGGCTGACCGCGGCGTTCGAGGTGGACTATGTCGTGATCGGCGGCGGCAACGCGAAGAAGTTGAAGAAGCTGCCTCCGCGCGCACGGCTCGGCGACAACGCCAACGCCTTCGAGGGCGGCTTCCGGCTGTGGCGCGAGGAAGGCTGGGCGCAGCCGGACGGCACGCGCGGACGCGCTGCCCACAGGGAGCGTTCGCCACGAGCGGCGGTGAGGCGCGGGGAAATGCGGCCGTGAGCGGCGGTGAGGCGCCCGGCGCGCCGGGCATTCCACCGACTTGGTGCAGCAGCGCTAAGGAGATGGTGGGCTGCTCGCTCGGACCCTCGCGCATCTGGTTCACGGTGGGCGGCGGCATCCTGAACGAGGTCTATCATCCGCGCGTCGACATTCCGCAGATTCGCGACCTCGGCTTCCTCGTCGCGGACGGCAAAGGCTTCTGGGTCGAGGTCAAGCGGCTCGAGTCGCATTCGCTCGCGCTCGCCGCCGACGGCGTGCCGGCGGTGACCGTCGTGCATCGCCATCCGCGCTTCGAGCTCACGCTGCGCATCGCGCCCTGCGCGCGCCGCGATGCGCTGCTCGTCCGCGCGCAGCTCGCGGGCGATCCGGAATTGAAAATTTATGCGCTGCTCGCTCCGCATCTCGGCGGCAGCGGCTGGAACAATCGCGCGGAGGTGGCCGATGTGCGCGGCCGGCGAATGCTGTGGGCCGATCAGGGACCGTTCGCGCTCGCGCTCGCGGCGGTTGACGACCGGCAACGAGACGCCTGGGGCCGCGCAAGCGCCGGTCACGTCGGCATGAGCGATGGCTGGCAGGACTTCTCCCGCAACGGCGCGATGAGCTGGGAATATTCGAGCGCCGGTCCGGGCAATGTAGCGCTGATGGGCGAGCTGCCGCAGAGCGCGACGCTCGCGCTCGCTTTCGCCGCGAGCCGCGAGTCTGCCGCGACGCTGGCGGTCACTGCCCTGCTCGAGCCGTTCGAGGCCGAGTGGACGCGCCTCGTGGAGAGCTGGAGCGACTGGCACACGCACATCGCAGCGCGCCGCGCGCGCCGGGCGGCGTCGAACCACGCGGCTCACACCGGCGGCTGGACGCCCGCGCTCGAACGCGAGCTCAAGACCTCTGCGATGGTGCTGCGGACGCATCAGGACAAGCTCTATCCGGGCACGATGGTCGCGAGCTTGAGCATCCCCTGGGGCAACACGCGCGATGAGATCGGCGGCTACCATCTCGTCTGGCCGCGCGATCTCGTAGAGTGCGCCGGGGCGCTGCTCGCGCTCGGCGCGATCGGCGAGGCGCGCGATACGCTGCGCTACCTCATCGCCACCCAACAGCGCGACGGGCACTGGTTCCAGAATCAATGGCTCGGCGGCACGAGCTATTGGACAGGCTTGCAGCTCGACGAGGCGGCCTTGCCGGTGCTGCTCGCCGTAAACCTTGCCGACCGGGCCGCGCTGCAGGGCATCGAGATCGGGGATATGATCCGGCGCGCGCTCGCGTTCATCGCGCGCACGGGACCTGCGACACAGCAGGATCGCTGGGAGGAGGACGCCGGTCTCAATACGTTCACCCTTGCCGCGTGCATCGCCGCGCTCGTCGGCGGCGCTCCGTATCTCGAGCCTCCCGCGCGACAGCTCGCCTATGCCATCGCCGATTATTGGAACGCGCGGCTCGAAGACTGGACGGCGGCGCGCGGCACGCCGCTCGCGAAGGAGCACGGGGTCGAGGCGTACTACGTCCGCGTCGCGCCGGCGGAGATCATCCACGATCCCGCCGCGATCGAGGCGCCCCTTCCGGTGAAGAACTGGCGCAAGGACCCCGACCTGAAGGTGTGGCAGCAGGTCGGCATCGACTTTCTGCAGCTCGTGCGATTCGGGCTGCGGCAGGCGGACGATCCGACGGTGCTCGCGACGGTGAAGCTCGCCGATGCGCTGCTGCGCGTCGAGCTGCCGACGGGCGTCGGCTGGTATCGCTACACCGCCGACGGCTACGGGGAGCATGAAGACGGCTCCGCCTACGACGGCAGCGGGCGGGGCCGGGTATGGCCTCTGCTCTCGGGGGAGCGCGGCCATTACGAGCTCGTCGCCGGCCGCGATCCGCTGCCGCATCTCACGGCGATGATGAACATGGGCTCGAGAGGCGGCATGCTGCCCGAGCAAGCATGGGATGCCGCAGATGTTCCGGCGCTCGGGCTCTTCAGGGGCCGCCCCAGCGGCTCGGCGATGCCGCTTGCCTGGGCCCACGCCGAATTCGTGAAGCTCACCGTCTCGCGCGAGCTCGGCCGGCCGGTCGATCGTCCCGCCGCCGTGTGGGCGCGATACGAGGGACGCCGGCCCGCCGTCACCCGCGTCGTCTGGACGGAGGCGGCGCCCGTGAGCCGACTGCCTGCGGGCGCACCGCTCACCGTGGCGCTGAATGAGCCCTCGCGCGTAAGGTGGAGCGCGGACGGCTGGCGCACGGTCGCGGACGGGGAGACGCGCGACAGCGGCCTCGGGCTCCATGTCGCCGACCTCGATACGACGAGAGCCGCAGCCGGCGCGCGGATCGAATTCACCTTCCAGCGCACCGCGAACGGCGAATGGACCGGGCGGAATTTCGCGCTCGAAGTGACGAGCGCCTGAGGCGGCACGCGGCCACCTCCCCCGATTGGGGCATTGCAGGCAGGCTCGACTGTCTGTACGGTGGCGCCCCTTCGCAACGACCCGGCGGCGCGCAGCGAGCGTGGCGCGGCCGCCCGGCTGGCAGGAGCGCCCCGTGAGCGTCGAGTCCGTCGAAGAGCTGACCCGGACCGGCAAACCGGCCGGACCTATCGAGCGCCGCGAAGCGGCCGCCCCGCGGTCGCGGATGAGGCGGCGCTTCATCGTAGTGCTGCTCGCGGCCGGGGCTCTGCTCGGGCTGCTCGTCGGCTTCAACCTCTTCAAGTCGTACATGATCCGCAAGGCGCTCACCCAGAACGCGGCGCCGCTCGAGACCGTGAGCGCGGCTCCGGCGGAGTACTCGGACTGGCAGCCGACGCTCGATGCGGTAGGGAGCTTGAGAGCGCTGCGCGGCGTCGATATCACGACGGAAGTGGCCGGGCTCGTGCGCTCGGTCCGGTTCCGCTCGGGCGACGAGGTAGTCGCGGGACAGGTGCTCGTCGAGCTCAACTCGGACGCCGATCGCGCGCAGCTCAACGCGCTCGAAGCCGCCGCCGATCTGGCCGCAGTGGTCTACGAGCGCGACCGCGCGCAGTACGCGGTTCAAGCGATCGCCAAGGCGCAGATCGACGCCGACGAGGCGGACCTCAAGTCGAAGCGCGCCCAGGCCGCAGCTCAGGCGGCGATCGTCGCAAAGAAGACGCTACGCGCCCCCTTCGCGGGCCGCCTCGGCATCACGACCATCAATCCCGGCCAGTATTTGAACCCCGGCGACAAGGTCGTCACGCTTCAGACGCTCGATCCCATCTACGTCGACTTCCGTCTGCCGCAGGAGGAGCTGGCGCGCGTATCGAAGGGCGAGACGGTGAGTCTCGCGAGCGACGCCTATCCCGGCGAGCGCTTCACGGGCAGAGTGACCGCGATCGACCCGCGCGTCGATGCATCGAGCCGCAACTTTGCGGTCGAAGCGCTCATCGACAATCCGCGCCATCATCTCTTTCCCGGCATGTTCGTGCGCGTGTCCGTGGCTTCGGGCGGAGTGCGGCGCTATTTGACCCTGCCTCAGACGGCGGTCAGCTACAACCCGTATGGGGCGACGATCTTCCTCGTGAAGAACGCAGGCGGCGCGTCGCACCTGACGGTCGAGCAGCGGTTCGTCACGCTCGGCCCGAAACGCGGGGATCAAGTAGCCATCCTGCGCGGCGTCGACCCGGGCGATCTCGTCGTGACGAGCGGGCAGATGAAGCTGAAGAACGGCACGTCGATCGTCATCGACAATCGCGTGGTCCCCACCAACGATGCGCACCCCACTCCGCAGGAAGAGGACTGACAGGCTGTTGCAAGGCGGCTGGCTGGCCGGTGCCGGGCGCCGTGCGGCAAGTCGGCTCGGCGCGCGGCGCACCGGCGAGGTGAGGCGGCTCGGCCCATGAGGAATCTGACGGATCTCTTCGTCGAGCGGCCGGTGCTGTCGGCCGTGCTGAGCCTGCTCATCCTGGTGCTCGGCGTGCGCTCGATCTTCAATCTGCCGGTCACGCAGTATCCGCAGACCGAGAGCGCCGTGGTGACCGTGACCACCGTGTATTACGGCGCGGACGCCGCGACAGTCGCCGGCTTCATCACCCAACCGCTCGAATCGGCGATCGCGCAGGCGCAGGGCATCGACTACCTCTCCTCCTCGAGCACGAGCGGGGTCTCCGTCATCAACGCGACGCTGCGCCTCAACTACGACGCCAACCGCGCGCTCACGGAGATCCAGACGAAGGTGAGCGCCGTCCGCAACCAGCTCCCGCCGCAGGCGCAGCAGCCGGTGCTCACCGTCTCGACCGGGCAGACGACGGACACGATGTACATCGGCTACTTGAGCGATGTGCTGCCGATCAACGACGTGACCGACTATGTGCTGCGCGTCGTCAAGCCGAAGCTCGATGCGGTGGAGGGGGTGCAGACCGCAGAGCTGCAGGGAGGGCGGCAGTTCGCGCTGCGCGCGTGGCTCGATCCCGACCGCATGGCCGCTCATGGCGTCACCGCGAGCGACGTCTATGCGGCGCTCGCCGCGAACAACTATCTCTCCGCCGTCGGCACGACGAAGGGCCAGATGGTGAGCGTCGACCTCACCGCCTCGACGGACCTGCACTCGCTCGACGGCTTCCGCCGGCTGGTCGTCAAGCGGCAGAACGGTGCTCTCGTGCGCCTCGAGGACGTTGCGAACGTCGTGCTGGGCTCCGACAACTATGATTTCAGCGTGAGCTTCAACGGGCGCCAGGAAGTGTTCCTCGGCATCCAGGCGGCGCCCGGCGCGAACGTGCTCGATGTCGTCCGCCGCGTGCGCGCCGTGGTGCCGCAGATCGATGCGCAGCTGCCGAACGGGATCAAGCAGGAGATCGTGTACGACACGACGAAGTTCGTGCGGACCGCGATCTCTGAAGTGATCCGCACGCTCGTCGAGGCCCTCGCAATCGTCACCGTGGTGATCTTCCTCTTCCTCGGGAGTCCTCGCGCGGTGCTCGTGCCGGCGGTCGCCATGCCGCTGTCGCTCGTCGGCGCGTTCTTCGTCATGCTCGCGCTCGGCTATTCCATCAACCTGCTGACGCTCCTCGCGCTCGTGCTCGCGATCGGCCTAGTCGTAGACGATGCGATCATCGTCGTCGAGAACGTGGACCGGCACATGAAGGAGGGCGTCACGCCCTTCAGAGCGGCGCTTCAGGGGGCGCGCGAGCTCGGAGGCCCGATCATCGCGATGACCATCGTGCTCATCGCCGCATACGTGCCGATCGGCTTCCAGGGCGGGCTCACCGGGGCGCTGTTCACGCAGTTCGCGTTCACGCTGGCAGGCGCCGTGACCGTCTCAGGCCTCATCGCGCTCACGCTGTCGCCGATGATGTGCTCAAAGGTGTTCCGTGCGAGCCAGGAGGAAGGCCGCTTCACGCGCTGGCTCGACCGCGCGTTCGCCCGCATCCGCTCGGGCTATCATCGCACGCTCTCGAGTTGGCTCGAGACCTGGCCCGTGCTCGTCGTGCTCGGCGTACTGCTCCTCGGCGGAGCCGTATATCTGTTCATGACTTCGCAGTCGGAGCTCGCGCCGCAGGAGGATCAGGGCATCGTGGTCTACCAGCTGATCGGCCCCCCCGATGCGACGCTCGAGCAGATGCAGAGATACACGGATCAGCTCTACACCTCGCTCCGCGACCTGCCCGAGACGGATGCGACTTTCCAGACGATCGGGCAGTCGTCCGTCACGCAGGGCTTCGGCGGCGTCCTGCTCAAGCCGTGGGACGAGCGGCATCGCTCGGCAAACGAGATCCAGACCGAGCTGCAGAAGCGCTGGAACCAGATCGCGGGAGCGCGCGTCGGCGCCTTCCAGCTGCCGTCGCTCCCCGGCTCCTCGGGCATGCCGGTCCAGTTCGTGATCACGACGACCGAACCGGTCGCCAATCTCTACGAGGTGACGCAGAAGGTGCTCGACCGCGCCCGTGCAAGCGGCATGTTCTGGTTCATCGACGCGGACCTGAAGATCGACAAGCCGCAGGCGACGCTCGAGATCGATCGCGACCTCGTCGGCGACCTGGGCCTCACCGCCGAGGATGTGGGCGCGTCGTTGAGCGCGGCGCTCGGCGGCGGCTACGTCAACTACTTCTCCATCGACGGCCGCTCGTACAAGGTCATCCCGCAGCTCGCGCAGAAGGACCGGCTCAATCCGGAGCAGGTGCTCGACAACTACATCCGTGCAGCGGACGGCTCGCTCGTCCCCGCGCGCACCGTCGCGCACATCGCCACGCAGACCGTTCCGGAGACCATCAATCACTTCCAGCAGTTGAATTCCGCCATCATCGCGGGGGCGCCCGCGGTGTCGCAGTCGGCCGCGCTCGCGTTCCTGCGCAAGGCGCTCAACGATGTTGCCCCGTCCGGCTACACCGCCGACTACGCGGGGCAGTCGCGGCAGTTCATGGCGGGCTCCGGCAGCTTCCTGGTGACTTTGTTCTTCGCCCTCATCATCGTGTACCTCGCGCTCGCCGCGCAGTTCGAGAGCTTCCGCGATCCCGCGGTCATCCTCGTCTCGGTGCCGATGGCGCTCTTCGGCGCGCTGCTCTTCATCAATCTTGGCCTCGCGACGCTCAATATCTACACGCAGGTCGGGCTCGTGACGCTGCTCGGCCTCATCAGCAAGCACGGCATCCTCATCGTCCAGTTCGCGAACCAGCTGCAGCGCGAGGGCCGCTCCAAGCTCGCGGCGATCGAGGAAGCGGCGGCGGTGCGTCTGCGGCCGATCCTCATGACGACTGCGGCGATGGTCGTGGGCGTCGTCCCGCTCGTCGTCGCCTCGGGCGCGGGCGCGGCCGGGCGGCGCGCGATGGGCATCGTCATCTTCTCGGGACTCTCGATCGGCACGTTGTTCACGCTGTTCATCGTGCCCGCGGTCTACTTGATGCTGGCGGCGGATCATGCGCGCGACCAGGAGCGCGCGCGCATGGCGGGCAGCGCCGGACATGCCGAGGCGCAGCCGATCGGAGCGCCGTGAGCGGGCGGTGCGCCGAGATGCCTGCGGGCAATGTTCAAGATGAGGTATATCGTGTAAATTATTGATTTTTAATTTGAATCATGGCATTCAGGAACCCTTTGGCGGCGGGCGCTGCCCAATACGGCGAGGCGCGGAACCCTCTTGAGACGATGCACCTTCGGCCGCATACAGGGCGGCAGAGCGCCCAAGCGGGCGGCGGAGCCGGCCCAAGCGGCGCGCCGAGGCGCCCCAAGCAGGTCAGGCCCAAGCAGGCAGGAGACATGTCCATGCTGCGCAAGATCACCGTTTCCCTGGCCTTCCTCGCGGCGGTCGCGGCGGGAGGGCTCGTGCTTGCCGCCGGCTCCGACCCGACGGTGGATCAAATCTATCAAGCCGCCCAGTCGGGCCAGCTTGCTCGAGCCGAACAGATGATCGGGCAGGTGCTTGCCGATCACCCGCGAAGCGGCAAGGCGCACTGGGTCGCCGCGGAGGTGTACGCGCGGGCCGGCGACATTCCGCGGGCGCGCGCCGAGCTCGTGACGGCGGAGACGCTGTCGCCGGGGCTGCCCTTCGTGACGAATCGTGCCGCGATCGGAGAGCTTCAGGCGCAGCTCGGGGACAGCCGAATCGTACATCGGAGCCCGTATGCACCGTACGCGTCGCGACGTTCGTCGGTGCCGTGGGCTTGGATCCTCGTCGCCCTGTCCATCGTCGTGATCATCTGGTCGCTCGCCCGCCGCCGCAGGCAGCTCGCGAGCGGCTATTCGCAGTACCCCGGTCCGTCCTATCCGGGTCAGCCGATGGGCATGCCGCCGGGTAGCCCCCCGATGGGGGGGCCGCCGTATCCGTATGGCTATGGCGGGGGCGCCGGTTCCGGCCTCATGGGCAGCCTCGGCACGGGACTCGCGGTGGGTGCCGGCGTCGCTGCAGGCGAAGCGCTCGCCAACCGGATTCTGGGGGGCTCGCAGCCGGGAGGCGTGATTCCGCCGGCTAACGCAGGCGAGGTGATCGAGCCGCCGCCGGCCAACAATGATATGGGCGGCACGGACTTCGGTGTCTCGGGAGACTCCTGGGACGATGGCGGTGGCGGAGGCGCGGACTTCGGCACCGGCGGAGATTTCGGCGGCGACGGCGGTGGCGGCGACTGGACGTGAGGGGCGATCGGAGGCCCATCGCCGGCTCGTGCTCGCCGTGTACGAGCAGGTCCTGGGACCCCTCGATGCCTCCCGCGTCGACGAATTCTTCGCGCCGGACTACATCCAGCACAGCCCGCTCGCTGCGACCGGCGCGGCGGGGCTCAAGGCATTCCTCGAGTGGGCGCGCGAGCACTCCCCCGCGGCGAGGCACCACGTCAAGCGGCTGTTCGTCGACGGCGATTACGTGATCGCTCATGTGCACGTCGTCATCCATCCCGGCGACCGCGGGAATGCCGTGGTGGACATCTTCCGCATCGAAAACGGCAAGATCGCCGAGCACTGGGACGTGGCGCAGGCGATCCCCGAGCGCTCGGCGAACACGAACGGCATGCTGTAGCCCTTGAGAGAACAGCTCTTCCGCGTCTGCGTCTGGCTGAAGGGCCTCGACGGGGCGCTCGAGCTTGCCGGGGGCGCCGCGCTCTACCCGCTGACTCCGGCCTTCATCGTGCGCGCAGTCGCCTTCCTGACCCACGATGAGATCGCGGAGGACCCGCGCGACTTCGTCGCGAACGCCCTGCGGCGCGCGGCCGCGCATCTGGCGCTCTCGGGCGAGCACTTCATGGCTCTTTACCTGCTCGTCCACGGCGCAGTCAAAGTGGGCTTGGTCGCCGCGCTGCTCCGCCGCAAGCTGCTCGCCTTCCCGGCAGCCATCGTGGTCTTCGCCGCATTCATCGGTTACCAGCTGTACCGGTTCACGATCACTCATGGCGCCGGTCTCGTTGCGCTCAGCGCGTTCGATGCCTGCGTCGTGGGGCTGATCTGGCTCGAATACCGCGCGCTTTGCAGCGCGGCCGGAACCTCGCCGCGGCGCGATAGTTGAGGGGAAATACCCTCGGCCGGCTATCACGGCCCGCCGCAGACCGCAGGAGAACCGGTGCCCGATTCGACTGCGCGCGGCGTGAACGTCCTCGCCGCGCGCTCGAGGCGATCGGCGCGACGGACATCTGGGAGCAGAAGGACGACACCTGCCACATGGTCGGCACCTGCCGCATAAGCGACGATCCGCGCACGAGTGTCGTGGATGCCGACTGCCGCAAGCTGGGACATCCGCAATCTCTTCATCTGCGACGGGTCGGTCTTCCCAACGACGGGCGGCGTGAACCCGTCGCCCACGATTCAAGCGCTCGCCTGCCGCACGGCGGACCGCATCCGCGCGCTCGCGGCGCGGGGAGAGCTGTAATTCGAGCGGAATGTCGAATCAGGCCGCTGCGGCCACCCTGACGGGCGCCGCCCGCACGAGACCGGTGCGCCACGCGACGAACAGCATGGCTCCGAACGTGGCTCCCAGGACGAGCGCTTCCTGCACGAGCGGCAGCGGCGCTGCATCGTCGACGATCAGCGCGCGGCTCAGCACGCAGAACGGCACGTGGATCGTGAACACTTCGAGCGAGGCGCGTCCGAGCATTGCGAGCGCCGTCGCGCGCAGCCAGGCGAGGAAGGGCAGCACGGTGCGGTTCACGACATACGCGAGCGCCGCGAAGTTCACCACCCGCAGCGCGCCGAGATGCCACTTGTCCGTGAGCGCGAAGGTGAGGGCCGGACTGAACGGCAGATTCATGCAGCCGTAGCGCCAGAGCAGAAACAGCACCGTCGTCGCGAGGGCGGCGGCCATCAGCACGCGGCGCGGGCATGCGGAAGCGACTGTGACACTGGCCGCGCCGCCCGCATCGGCCGCACCTGCCGCACCCACGGCCGGCGCAGCGCCCTCGGCCGGCGCAGCGCCCTCGGCCGCCGCAGCGCCTCGAGCGACCGACGCCGCGGCGGCCTTGGCCGTCGTGCACCGGATCTGCCGGGCGCCGAGCCAGAGCCCGCCCATCCAGACGAGCTGCCAGGCGAACCAATCGAACGCGCCGAAGGCATCGAGCGGCAGCGCGAGGCCCAAGGCCGTCGAGAGCTTGCCATAGAGGAAGGTGCGCCCGCCGAGCTGCGCGAACGTCCACAACAGCACGGAGGAAGCGATAAGCAGTCGCCATCCGTGCCGCGCCGCAAACGCGAGCAGCCACGGAGTCATGAGCAGGAATACGATGTACATCGGCAGGATGTCGAGCAGCGGCGGCTGATAGAGCAGCAGCGGCCCGGCGAGGATCGCGCGCACGGGCGAGGCGAAGTATAGCGACAGATGATTGCGCAGCGCCTGATTGTCGGTGGCGACGGCGATGCCCGCGACGATCGTGAACGTGAACACGAGCAGTCCGAGGTGCATGAGATAGAGCCGGCCCGCCCGCTTCCAGAGCCGCGAGCGGACGAGATCGACACCGCGCTCGATCAGCTGCCGCGAGTAGATCGAGCCGATGAGGAACGCGGAGAGAAACACGAACCCCTCGGCCGCCGACACGAATCCGAAGGGCTGATTGCTGTACACGTTGAGCCGCGTGGGCAGATGCGTGACGGCCATCAGCACGAGCAGGAGACCGCGCAGCACATCGAGCTCGTCGCGCCGGCGCCGCGCCGGCGAGGCGGGATGAATGCTCATGAGGCGAGGGGGCTCCGTGAGTCTCGCGGTGCAGCGCGCCCGCGTCGATGCCGAGTCTATCATGCCACGCTCTCGCGGCGTCCACCGATGCCGGCGATGCGGGCATCAACGCACCAGCAGCCGGACGGTGCACGAAATTACTGTTTGTAACACGCGCGGCCGCGGGGGCGGTTACGAGCGCGGTCGCGGGCTTGCTTGTCGGCGCGGTTGCCAGCAGGTCACCGCGCGAGCCCCGCGGCAGTCTTCAGTGCTGCGACTTGCGGCTCTCGTCTGAGTGCGGCTTGTCAGAGTGCTGCGATTTGCGGGCTTCTTCGAGCCGCCGCAGCTCGTCCGCGTCGCGGCGGTCTTCATCGCCACGCTTCGCGTGGCGCAGCGCTTCGCGCTCGGCGTCGGTGAGCTCGGGTCGGGCCTCCTGCGCCGAGCCCTTGAGCTCTTCGCCGGCCTTCCGCTTCTTCTCGACGAACTGGCGCGTCCTCTCGTCGTACTCGCGGGCCGCGTCGTAGTTGCCCTCGCCTTGGACCTTCTGAGTCATTTGTTCCGTGCTCCTCGAGAAGCGCCGCAGAGCGCGGCGCGCACACTCGGCGTCAGAGCAAAGGCTGTGCCTGCCGGATGGTGCCGATCCGCCGCAGGCGCAGCGCCGGTCCGCCGCGCCAAGCGGCGTCCATGCGCCAGGGGCGTTGCCCCTCGGCGACATCACTCGCCCACGACGAGCCGATGCGTCGACTTCACCTCTTCCATGACGAAGTAGGTGTGCGTCTGCTGCACGCCGCGAACGGAGGCGATCCGATCGCCGAGGAAGCGCCGGTAGCTCTCCATGTCGCGCACGCGCACTTTCAGCAGGTAGTCGAAGCCGCCGGCCACCATGTGGCACTCCATCACCTCGTCGTGCGCGAGCATTGCCTGTTTGAAGCGCTCGAAGGCGTCCGGCGTCGTGCGATCGAGCGAGACCTCGACATAGGCGAGAAGGCCCAGCCCGAGTCTCATGGGGTCGAGCCGGGCGAAATAGCCCTCGATGTAGCCGGTCCGTTCGAGCCGGCGGACACGCTCGAGCGTCGGCGTCACGGAGAGGTGCACCTCGCGCGCGAGCTGAGCGATCGACTTGCGGCCGTCCTCTTGCAGGAGAGCGAGGAGCCGCCGGTCGATGTGGTCGAGAGCGTGCGAGTCCTTCTGCAGAGCCATTGAGATGATTCCACTACATATAAGCGTAAAATGGAACATTATCCTCCACTGGTGTGGGTAATATAAGCATACTTTACTACCCGCTTGGAGGAGGGCGAGAAGGTGGTGGCCGAGACAGCCGCTCCGCCGCCGGTTGCGGAGCCTGAGGCGGCCGGATGGTTCGAGGGCATGCCAGCCGAGGCGGACGCGATCCGCGCATTGCTCGCGGAGCTCGCCCCCTTCACACGGGCGTTGGAGGATTCCCGGCGGCGCGCCCGCTACTGGGTCGAAGCGGCACGCGCCCGCAAGTGGCCGCGCACTTTCGCCGACCGGCTGCTCGGGCGCTTTCCGCTCGGCAGCAAGCAGGGCCGCGCACTCATGAGCCTTGCCGAGGCGCTGTTGCGCACACCCGACGCTGCGCGCGCCGACCAACTCATCGCCGAGCGGCTCGATGCGCTGCGGCTTGCCGACCCCGCCGGCGGAGATCGAGCGCTGCGCCTCGCTCTGGCGCTCCTCGGCTCCGCAGCCCGTCTCCTGCCGGCGGTCGCCGACGAGCTCGCCGGCCGCGCTTCGGCCTCTCGTTTCATCAAACCCCTGATCGTGCCATTGCTGCGCGCCGCGCTCCGCCGTTTGATGGCGCGCCTTGGTGCGGCCTTCATCGTGGGGGACACCATCGAGCAGGCCCTGGCGCGCAGCCGGTCCGAGAAGACGCTCGCCGTGTGCTCGTTCGACATGCTGGGCGAGAGCGCGCGAACCGAGGCGGATGCGCAGCGCTTCTTCGAAGCCTATGCGCATGCGATCGAAGTGCTCGCCGGGGACGCGCAGCGAAGCTCGAATGCGGTCGGAGAAAGCTCCCGTGCGCGTGCGGGCATCTCCGTGAAGCTCTCCGCGCTCGAGCCGCGCTACGCGCTTCTCCAGCGCGCGCGCGTCGAGGAACGCCTGATCCCGCGAATCATGCAGCTCGCCCGCGCCGCAGCGCAGGCGGGGCTCGGCCTGACGATCGATGCCGAGGAGGCTGACCGGCTCGATCTGTCGCTCGCCGTGATCGAAGTTCTGGTGCGCGATGACGCGACGCGCGACTGGGACGGGCTCGGCCTCGCCGTTCAAGCCTATCACCGCCGTGCGCCGCGGGTGATCGAGCAGATCACCCGGATCGCGCGCGAGAGGGGGCGGCGCATGCACGTGCGGCTCGTCAAGGGCGCGTACTGGGATACCGAGATCAAGCGCGCGCAGGAGCGCGGCCTTGCAGCGCTTCCCGTCTACACCTCGAAGGCTGCGACGGATGCGAGCTATCTCGCGTGCGCGGTGCGTTTGTTCGCCGCGCGCGACTGCCTGTATCCCCAGTTCGCCACGCACAACGCCTGCACGGCCGCCGCCGTCCTCGAGCTTGCGCCGGCCGGCGCCGTGTTCGAATTCCAGAGGCTGCACGGAATGGGCGAGGCGCTGTATGCGACGGCGCACTCCAGCGCGCTCGGTCCATTTCCGCCGGTGCGCGTCTACGCGCCCGTCGGCGCCCATCATGATCTGCTGCCCTACCTCGTGCGCCGCCTGCTCGAGAATGGCGCGAACACCTCCTTCGTGCATCGCTTCCTCGATCCCGCCATTCCCGTGGAGCAGGTCGTGACCGATCCCATCGCGGAGCTGAATGCCGAGTTGAATGCCAGGTTCAATCAGCCGGCCCCCGGCGCACCACCCGTGCGGGAGCCTCCTGCGCTCCATGCGCCCGACCGAGCGAATTCGCGCGGTATCGACTGGGGCGATGCGCGCGAAGTGGCTGCGCTCGCCGCGGCGGTAAGAGGGCTTGCCGCGCAGCGCTGGTCAGCGGAGCCGCTGGTGAGCGAACGCGCCACCGGCCGGAAATCCCGCCGCGAGCTGCGCCGTGCGGCCAGATACGCAGCCGGGCACGCCGCTGCTGGGCACGCCGTCGCCGGGCACGACGCAGCGCAGGGCACCGCTGCCATGCAGGATACGGCGCATGGCGCGGCTGGCCTCGACCGCGGCGAGCGGCACATCGTGTCGCCGGCCGACACATCGCAAATCGTCGGCATTGTGAGAGATGCATCGCCTGATGAGATCACGCGCGCGATGGAAGCCGCCGGGCTCGCACAGCCCGCGTGGGACGCCGTGCCCGCCGCCGCGCGCGCCGCCTGCCTCGAGCGCGCCGCCGATCTCCTCGAGTCGCGCCGAGACGCCTTCGTGAGCCTGCTCGTGCGCGAGGCGGGCAAGACGCTGCCCGATGCGGTGGCCGAGGTGCGCGAGGCAGCCGATTTCTGCCGCTACTACGCCGCGCGGGGGCGCGAGCTGTTCGGCGCTCCGCGTGAGCTGCGCGGCCCGGTCGGCGAACGCAATCTGCTCTCCCTGCACGGCCGCGGCGTGTTCGGGTGCGTGAGCCCGTGGAACTTCCCGCTCGCGATCTTCACCGGCCAGATCACGGCGGCTCTGATGGCCGGCAACTCGGTCGTCGCGAAGCCGGCGCCGGCGACGCCGCTCGTGGCGTGCGCCATGACGCGCCTACTGCACGAGGCTGGCGTTCCAGCCGAAGCGCTGCACCTCACGCCGGCTGAAGGGCCGCCGTTCGCCGAGATCGCCTTCAGGCATTCCGCCCTCGGCGGCGTGGCGTTCACCGGGTCCACCGCCACGGCGGCCGCGATTCAGCGCGCGCTCGCCGTTCGCGAGGGGCCGATCGTGCCGCTCATCGCGGAGACGGGCGGCGTGAACGCGATGATCGTCGATTCGACGGCGCTGCCGGAGCAGGTCGTCGACGATGCCGTCGCCTCGGCGTTCACGAGCGCGGGCCAGCGCTGCTCGGCGCTGCGCGTGCTCTATGTGCAGGAGGAGATCGCCGGCCGCGTGATCGAGATGCTGATCGGGGCGATGAAGTGCCTCAAGGTCGGCGATCCCGCCGATCCAGCGACCGATGTAGGTCCGGTCATTTCCGCGGCCGCCGCGCAGCGCTTGCGGGCGCACGCCGAGCGGATGAAACGGGAGGCCGATCTGCTCTATGCCTGTCCGCTCGATGGCGGAGCGCACGCCGCGGGGCATTTCTTCCCGCCGCACCTCTTTGAGCTGCGCACGTTCGACCAGCTGCGCACGGAGGAGTTCGGGCCGATCCTCCACGTCGCGCGCTACGAGGCCGCCGAGCTGCCGCAGGTGCTCGAAGCGATCCGTAGCACCGGGTTCGGCCTGACGCTCGGGGTGCAGAGCCGGCTCGATGGCTTCGCCGAGCACGTCTTCCGTTCGACCGCGGTGGGGAACACCTATGTCAACCGGAACATGATCGGCGCGGTCGTCGGCCTGCAGCCCTTCGGCGGTCAGGGACTCTCCGGCACCGGCCCGAAGGCGGGCGGCCCGCACTACCTGCCGCGCTTCGCGACCGAACGCACGCTCACGATCAATACCGCAGCGATCGGAGGCGATCTCGATCTGTTGTCGGCAGCGCGCTGAGGCGGCGCCGCATCTCCCGTTCTTGCCGGCATCCCTGCCGCTCGCTAGGATCAAACGGAACCTCGTCACGGACGCAATGATGGTCGACTTCTCCGGCATGCCGCATGCGGTCGGCTACTTCGCGCCGGCGCGATTCGACGCCGAAATCTTCGACTGCGAAGTGCTCGGCGCCGTGCCGCCCGACTTGAGCGGCGCGTTCTACCGCCTGCACGCGGACTGGTTCTATCCGCCGAAGTTCCGCGACGACGCAAGCCTCGCGGCCGACGGCTACATCAGCATGTTCCGCTTCCGCGGCGGCATCGTCGACTACCGCGGCCGCTACGTCCGCACGGACCGCTTCGAACGGCAGCGCGCCGCCCGGCGGCAGCTCTACGGCTACTACCGCAACCCGTACACGGACGATCCCGAGGTGCGCAACCTCGATGATCCCGGCGAGCGCACCACCGCGAACACAACGCCGGTCATCCTCGCGGGCAGGCTCTATGCCACCAAGGAGGACGGGCTGCCGTATCGCATCGATCCCAACACGCTCGAGACTCTCGGCCGCGAGAGCTTCGGCGGCGCATGGCAGAGCCAGACTTTCACTGCGCACCCGAAGCTCGATCCCGCGACGGGCGAGCTCATCGCGTTCGGCTACGAGGCGAGCGGGCTCGCCTCACGCGATGTATTCCTTGCGATCTTCGATCAGGCGGGGCGGATCAAACGCTCGCTGCGATTCGAGGTGCCCCACACGACCATGCTGCACGACATCGCGATCACGGACCGGCACGTCGTGATTCCGGGCAGCTCCGCGGTGACGAGCCTCGAGCGGCTGCGCGAGGGCCGAATCCACTGGGGCTGGGATCGCACGCAGGAGAGCTTCTACGGCATCGTCCCGCGGAGCGGCGATGCGAGTGCGATCCGCTGGTTTCGGGGCCCGGAGCGCTCGATTGTCCATACCGCCAATGCATGGAGCGAGGGAAACCGCGTCCATGTCGATCTGCCGATGGCGGACGGGAACACCTGGCCGTTCTTCCCGGACATTCACGGCGGGCCGTTCCACATGCCCCCGAGCACGATCCGGCGCCTGACGTTCGACCTCGACTCGGCGGCCGATCGTCCCGACGAGCGCGTGCTGTTCGGCGACGAGGTGACAACGTTCACGCGCATCGACGACCGCTTCATGGCGCGCCCGCACCGCTACATCTTCGTCCAGTTCGCGGACCGCAGCCGGCCGTTCCGCGGCACGCTCCCCGACGATCCGCGCGCCCAGCCCGTCAATTCCATCGCGCGCTTCGATGTGCGCACCGGAGAGCGCAGGACGTTCTTCGCCGGCGAGGCGCACGTGGTGCAGGAGCCGTGCTTCGTGCCGCGCAGCGCGCAGAGTCCCGAGGGCGACGGCTACCTGCTCGCCACCGTCCACAATCTCGCCGCGATGCGCACCGAGCTCGCGATCCTCGATGCCACGGCGATGAGCGAGCTCGCGCGTGTGATCCTGCCGTTCCGCAACGCGAGCCAGGTGCACGGCGCTTGGGCGGGCGAGGGGGACTTGCCGCTCTCGTAAGGCGCGCAGGGAGGCACGTAGGCCGAGCGCACGACGCACGACCTGCTCGCAACGCTCGCGCACGATACGTTGTCGCTCGAAGGCGGGCCGGACCCGGCTCAGAGCTGGTCGGGCGGCCCATACAACCGCCCGGCGCGCTGACGCAGCCCGCGCTGCTCACCCGCCGGAAGCAGCCTGCCGCCCGGCAAGCTCGGACCGCCCTACGCGGGCTGCGCGGCGTGCTTGCGCACCCACGCCACGTATCGGTCCATCCAACCCTGCAAGAACTCCTTCGTGCTCTCGACCGCGATGTTGCCGTCGGCGTCGAACAGCCCTGCCTTCATCTGGATGAAGGCCTCCGGCTGACCGAGCGTCGGCACGTCGAGATAGGCGAGCACGTTGCGCAGGTGCTGTTGCGCCATCGCGGTGCCTGCTGCGCCGACCGAGATGCCGATGATGCCGGCCGGCTTGCCGGCCCACGCGTTCTGGCCGTACGGCCGCGAGGCGTGATCGATCGCGTTCTTGACCACGCCGGGCACGGACCGGTTGTATTCCGGCGTGACAAACAGCAGGCCCTGGGCGGCGGCGATCTGCGATTTGAGGCGCCGGACGTTCGGGTGCGGGTTTGCGTCGTCATCCTGGTTGTAGAGCGGCAGGTCGCCGATCTCGAGATGCTGGAACGCGAGCTCGGACGGCGCAAGGCGCTCAACGGCGCGTGCAAGCCTGCGGTTGAACGAGTCCTTGCGCAGGCTGCCGACCACGACTGCGATGGAATAGGTTGTCATGGTGAGGATCCCTCGATGCTGATTCGATGCGGATGAAGGCGCCCGCGACCCGCACCTCGCGTGCCCGGACCGCACGGAAGGCGTCCTGCCCGGCAATGATACGCCCGCGTTGGACGGCGCTAGACGACGATATCTCGGCGCTAGACGATGACGTGGGGCACGAACCGCGCGGTGTCGCGCGTAATGAGCGAGTCGTCCTCGCGGACTCCGATGCCGGCCGGCAGATCGCCGATCATCCAGCTGCCGACGAGCGCGTAGCGACCGGCAAATCGGGGCAGCGCGTGGAACGCCTGCCGGATATACGGGTAATCGGTATAGGGTCCGCCCTCGGCGACGCGCGCGCCGTCGCCGGTCACGATCTCGACGTTCGCACCTTCGCGCGAGCAGAGCGGCTTGCGGACCCAGCCGGGCGGCAGCGGCGCGGAGGCCGACTCATCGAAGTACGCCGGCAGGAGATTGGGATGGCCGGGATTGAGCTCCCAGAGCAGCGCGAGCGCGCCCTTGTTCGAGAGGATGGCCTTCCAGGGCGGCTCGAACCATGTCGCGCGGCAGGCGGGCAGATACACCGCGAACTCATCTGCGAACATCATCTCCCAAGGATAGAGCTTGAAGATCACCTCGATCACCCGATCGTCGCAGTCGGTGAAACGTCCATCGGCCGTGCGGCCGATATCCTCGACGGCAAGCCGGCGCGGCTCGATGCCGGATTGCAGTGCAAGATCGGCGAGATACTGAACGGTCGCCCGATCCTCCTCCGACCCGCGCACGGAGGCGAAGTGCATCACCCCGTTGATGTGGGGCGCGATCGCGCCGAGGACGAGCAGCAGCTTCTCCTGCAGCGAGTTGAACTGGTCTGCGCCCACTGGGAATCGGCCGCTCGCGATGTGCTGCTCGAGCCAGACCCATTGGAACACTGCGGCCTCGTACAGCGAGGTCGGTGTATCGTAGTTGAGCTCGTAGAGCTTCGCGGGTCCCCTCCCGTCATAGGCGAGGTCCATGCGCCCGTACCAGTGCGGGTCGCCTCGAAGCCAGGACTCGCGGATGTAGCCCCAGAACGCCTCGGGGATCGCGAGCCGGCGCAGATAGGATTCGTCGCGAACGGCGCGGCTCACGAGGTCGAGCGCAAGCTCGTGCAGCTCCGCCGTCGGCCCCTCGATGTCGTTCTCGATCTCGGCGAGCGTGAACCGATAGCACGCCGACTCGTCCCAGTACGGCGCTCCGCCGATCGAGTGGAAGCGGAACCCAAGCGCGTTCGCCTGCTCGCGCCAGTCCGGCCGCTCGGGAATGTCGATGCGATCCATGCCGCCTCAGCCGCCCCAGCTGAACCGCGCCGCGCCGCTCCGCCCGAAGCCGCCGCGCGACAAGGTCTCCGCGACACTCGGAGCGGCCGGTCCCCGCAATCCCCGCCCGAACCGATCACCGCTCGCCGTCTGCCACTCGCCGCGATCGCCGCGCGCGCGGTAGATCGGCTGGCCGCTGAATCCGCCATAGCCGCCGGGGCCGGCATAGGCGTGCCAGTCGTACCCGCCCCAACCGTAGTAGGGGTAATGCGGGGAGAGCGCGCGTCCAACGAGGAATCCGGCGAGCGCGGGCATGAACCAATGCCCGCCCGAGGCCGACGTGACGGGATGACACTGGTCGTAGCCGAACTGCGCCTCACACTCGGCGAGCGAATCGAAGCGGGGCGCGTTGCGGTACTGCGCCTGGATGGCATCCGCATAGGCCTGCGCGCAGACTTCGGGGCTCACCTTGCCCTCGAGCACGCATTGCTGCAGGCTCTGGTAGAGCAGGGCATTCTCAGGCGGCGGCGCCCGACCGCAGCCCGCCACGAGGAGCGGCGCCGTGCCCATCAGCACGAGCTCGATCGTGCGTGAACGCTTCATGGTCCCTCCGTCACGGCGTCATGCACGCCGCGTTGATCGCGCCGACTGCGACCGACGCGAGCGCGACGAAAAGGCCCGATGCCATCTCGTTGTGCGCGATGCGTTGAGAGAGGTTCGGGACGAACACCCGCACGGCGAAGAAGGTCGCGAGCTGGATGACGAGCGCGATACCCGCCCAGATCACGAAGTCCGTGAGCGACACCGAGTGGATGATCGCGCTGCAGAGCGGCAGCACGAACGCGATCAGCGACCCCCCGAGCGCGACCGCCGCCGCGGACTTGCCCTCGCGGATGAGCGCAAACTCGTCGTGCGAGGTGATTTGCGTGTAGATGAGCGCGAAGAGGAGCAGCAGCCCGATCGCAACGCCGAAATACATCAGAAAGGCGGGCAGGCCGACGAGCGACAGTGTCCAGTGCGACATGGAGACCCCCGTTCAAGTGACGGTGAGATCGGCGGGACTCACGTCGACGCCGATCGAGGTGACGACCGCGAGGCTGTCCGGGCATTCCTCCACCGAGATGAGCACGTACTCCTGCCGCGAGCTCTCCTCGATCGGCCGCCGGTAGAGCATCGCATGATGCTGGCAGCTGAAGCTCGGAATGGTGTCGCTCTTGTCGAAGACCTGCTCGACGAAGCGCACGAGCTCCGTCTGGCCGCGCGATGCGCCCCACACGCGCTGGTAGAGGAACGCGCCGACCTCGTAGGTCGGAAGCCCGATCTCGCTCTGAGGGCCTGCGATCTCCTTCAGCTCCGAGAGGTTCGCCGGCGTCTTCGTGTCCCAGTACTGCCAGAGGATGCATTCTGAGACGCTGGCGTCGTCCGTGCCGCCGTCCGTCTTCACCTGCAGCCACGTCTCATCGTCGTCGAGGTAGTAGCGATGCAGCCAGCTCCCGTTGAGGTCGACGAGTCCGCGCGCCGCGATCGGCTGCGCGTTCCGTCCGAGCTCGAAGTTCGCCCGCCCCGCAAGCATGCGGAACGGCAGGGGGTCGATCTCGAGGAACCCTCCGCGACGCAGCTTCAACGGCTCGGGCGGGATCGCGCCGCGCGGCGGCGGAGGCACCAGCGTGTCCTTCGCATCGCGCGCCAGAACTTTGAACAGCGTGCCGAGACTCATGCACTCAGCCTCACGATGGGGGCCTTACGACGCCTGCCCCGGCATGCGGCCGGCGGCCTCGTTCTGGAAACGCGCCAGCACGTCGCTTGCAGCGCTCGTGCCCGGGAGGATGCCCGCCTTGCGCAGCCGCTCCTCGAGCGCTGCGCCGGAGGTCTCCGCTGCGAGCTTATTCGCCGCTTCCATCTGCGCGAGCGATTCCTCTTGGCGGCGCTCGATGCGCTCCAGGCTCTCGAGCGCGCTGCGCGCGTGCGTGTCGGTCCCTGAGCTCGCCGCGGCGACGGCGGCGGACGCCTTGATGACGTGCTGCTTCGCCTTTACCGTGTCCGCGCGCTGCTTGAGCGTGCGAATCGCGGCCTCGCCGGCGGTGATCTTCTGCTTAAGGACGTCGATGTTCCGCCCGTATTCGGCGATCACGTTCTCGCTCGCTTTCACGATTGCCTCCTGCTCGGCGTACTTCGCTGCGACCTCCTGCGCGAGCGCGCCGTGCTGCGCCGCCTCGGCGGTGCGGCCCGCGCCCTCCGCCTCCTTCTGCTTCGCGAGCGTCCGGCGAATGTAGTCCGCGTACTCCTCGAGCTTCGCGCGCTTCTCCGCGAGGTGGTTCTGCTCCACCGACTGCTTGCCCATCATCTCCGCGAGCGCGATCCGCGCCTCGCGCAGCTCGCGATCGGCGTCGCGGATCTCCTGATCGAGGATGCGCGTTGCGTTCGCATCGACCGCAGCCTCTCCGGCCTCGTTCGCGGCGCCGCGCAGGGCGGTCCAGAGCTTCATGAAGATACCTGACATGGCGAAGTCCTCCGGGGATTACTTGACGAACTCGCGGTAGGCTGCCGCGGCATCCACGGCGTTGCGGGCGAGCGTGTCGATCTCGAACTCGATGTCTGCAAGAGTCGACGTGGCGCGCAGCGCGCCGTAGATGACGTAGAACTCCGCGCCGTCCGGGTGCGTATCGATCGAGATGTTCGCAAGATCGAACAGCTTCTCGGTACGCAGGATCCGATCGTTGAGCCGCGCCGTGTCGCGCACACGCGCGACGGGAAAGAGCGTCGCCTGCACGATCGCGATCTCGCCCGTCACGGCGAGGTACACGTGCACGTCGCCGTACTCGTGCGCAACGGCCTGGATGACCGGCTCGAGCCCTTCGATCAGGGAGAAGGTGTAGCGGCCGGATGCGGCGAGCCGGCCCGTCTGCAGGGCAGGCAGCAGGGACTGGATCGTGACTGAACCGTTCGACATGGCGGTGCTTACCCCTCTCAGTGCGTGAATGAGCGCGTGCGCGTTGGGCTTCCTGAGCAGCTTTTCGACCTTGAGCAGAACCGGGGCGTGCTGCGGGAGAATCCACACCTCCCTCACCACGAGCCCTTCCGCCCGCAGCCTCTGTCGGCGGGTTTGCTGCCGCCGTCGGTTGCTGTCTCGTGTCACTTCGTCGGTTACTCAGTCGGTCTCTCGTTACCGTACGATCCGTCGTTACCAGTAACGACTTGAACATAGAATACACGTTACAGGTATCACTGTCAAGGGGCGTTATGCGTAACGCCGGAGGGACTCTTGCAGGTGCCGGAAAGGCTGGCGGAACTGCCTGAGCGCCTATCGGGCCCACCGGCGCCGCTTCCGGCGCACCACGTTTTCCCTCGAGACGCATCAGAGTCCTCTCGCGACGCCTCTAAAGGCTGGGCGGCCATGGCGGAAACCGTGTCGGATCACATGGTCTCGATTCTCGAGGAGTGGGGCGTCGATGCCGTGTTCGGGCTGCCGGGAGACGGCATCGACGGCCTAGTGGAGGGCTTCCGCAAGGCGCGTGACCGCATCCGCTACGTCCACTGCCGGCACGAGGAGACCCAAGCGCTTGCCGCCTGCGCCTACGCCAAGTTCTCCGGGAGGCTCGGCGTGTGCTTCTCGACCGCGGCGCCGTGCCGCAGGAGGTGCCCGCGCGGCGCTACCCGGTGCCGGCCGCTGCGGTGAGCCGCGGCGCCGCGGTCGCGGGAGTGGGGCTCGGCGTGGCGCTCGGCCTTCTCGCCTGGCGCATCGCTTGGGGGCGGCGCTCGGCGTGAGCAGGTGACGGGCAGGGCGGCGCACGAGAGCGTGGCGGGCATGGCGAATGCTGAGCTGCGGCGGGCGGAGTGCGGCTTTCGGTGGCAAACTAGCGCGTGACGTACGGTGCAGTTGACCGATGGCGCGGGCTTTGCCGCCCTCTCGAGCCGCGCCACCGCGGCGGCCGGTGATCACCTGCGGAGAAGATCATGACGACGCTGGAACGCCTGGCGAAGATCCTCGAGGAGCGGTACCACGCGGCCCCGGACCGCATCACGCTCGATGCGCCAATCGAATCTCTCGGCCTCGATTCGCTCGGCATGACCGAGCTGCTGTTCTTCATCGAGGAGGAGTTCGAAATCACGCTCCCCTACGAGCCGGTGTCGATGCACACGGTCGGAGATGCAGTCCGGTACATCGATGAAGTGCTCGCCGGCCATCCTGCGAGCGCCGCCCAACCGAGCCAGCACGTGCCGCTGCACGCGTCCCCCGAACGGTCCGCATGAGCCGCACGAGGCGGGTGGCGATCACAGGGATCGGCGTTCTCTCCCCGCTCGGCAACACGCCTGAGGAGGCGTTCGAGAACGCGGCTGCCGGCCGGTCCGCGATCCGCCGGCTCGAGGAGCCCTGGGCCCAGCGGCTCTCCTCGCCGCTGGCGGCATGCGTGAAATTCGAGGGAGAGGCGCATTTCGAGCCGCCGCGGCTGCGCATGCTCGACCGGGTGAGCCAGTTCGCCGTGGTTGCCGCGCGGCAGGCGATGCGCGACGCGCGCGCTGAGGACGCGCGGATCGATACCGATCGAGTCGGCGTGTTCCTCGGAACCGGAATGGGCGCCGCGCGCACGACCGATGACGGCTACCGCGTTTTCTACGGCGGCGGCGAGCGCGTGAATCCCTTCGCGGTCCTCAGGGGAATGAACAATGCCGCGGCGGCGTGGGTCGGGGCGGAGTTCAAGATCTCCGGGCCCAATCTGACCTATTCCACCGCCTGCTCCTCCGCCGCCGTCGCGATCGGCGAGGCCTGGATGCGGATCCGCAGCGGCGAGCTCGACATGGCGATCGCCGGCGGCGCGGAGGCGCCGCTCACGTACGGCGCCCTGAAGGCGTGGGAGGCGCTGCACACGCTGGCGCGCGAGGACCCCGCCGACGTATCCGCGTCCTGCAAACCCTTTGCCGGCAACCGTTGCGGGATGGTGCTCGCGGAGGGCGCCGCGCTGTTCGTCCTGGAAGACTGGGATCGCGCGATGGCGCGCGGCGCGAGGAGCCATGCCGAGCTCACGGGCTATGGGCTCGCGACCGATCTCGCGCACATCACCCGCCCGAGCGTCGCAGGTCAGGTCGCCGCGATGCGGGCGGCGCTGCGTTCGGCCGGCATGGCGCCGGAGTCGATCGATCACATCAATGCGCACGGCACGGGCACGCAGGCGAACGACGGCGTGGAGACGGCGGCGATCAAGGAGGTGTTCGGCGAGCGCGCGTATCGGATCCCGGTAAGCGCGACGAAGTCGATGCACGGCCATCTCCTCGGCGCGACCGGAGCGCTCGAGCTCGCTCTCGCGCTCTTCACCCTCGAGCGGGGCGTGCTGCTGCCGACCATGCACCTTCAGGTCCCCGCGCCCGAGTGCGATCTCGATTACGTGGCGAACCGCGCGCGGCACGGGGTCACGGTGCGCTGCGTGATGTCGAATTCGTTCGCCTTCGGCGGCACGAACGCGGTGCTCATCGTGCGCCGCAAATAGCCGGCAGCAGCATGGCACCTCCGCAGCGGCTTGCCGTGCTGGCAGCGACGCTTGCGCTCTCGGGCGCGCTCCCTGCGGCTGCCAGCGCCGGGCCGCCCCACGCCGCACCGCCGCGCCTCGAGCGGCAGGGTGCCGCCGTGCGCCTCACCGTGCAGGGCCGACCCTTCCTCATCGTGGGCGGCGAGCTCGGCAACTCGAGCGATTCGAGCGCGGCCTACATGGCGCCGCACTGGCCGCGGCTCGCGCGGATGCATCTCAATACCGTGTTCGCGCCGGTGTCCTGGGAGCTCGTCGAGCCCGTAGAGGGCCGATTCGATTGGACCTCGGTGGATCAGCTGCTCGCGGCCGCGCGCGCGAACGATCTCAAGCTCGTCCTGCTCTGGTTCGGCGCGTGGAAGAACAGCGAGTCGACCTACGCGCCCTCGTGGGTGAAGCGCGACGAGCGGCGCTTTCCGCGGGCGCGCCTGCCTAACGGCAGGGCACTCGATATCCTATCCGCGTTCTCCCCGACGACCCGCGCAGCCGATGCGCGGGCCTTCACCGCGCTCCTCGCCCACATCAAGGCCGAAGACGGCGCGCAGAACACGGTGCTCATGATACAAGTGGAGAACGAAGTCGGCATGCTCCCCGTCGCGCGCGACTTCAGCGCCGCGGCCGATCGAGCCTTCCATGCGCCCGTGCCGCGCGAGCTCGTGCGAATGCTCGATGCCGGCTCTGCGGCGGCCGAGCCCATTCCTGCGCCGCCCGATTTTGCCCGTGCTGTGGCAGAGTCTGGCCCCGCGGCGCCCGCTTCCGTGCGTATGGCGGCAGAGTCTCGCCCTGCGACACGCGAGTCTGCCCCTGTGGTGCCCACGTCCGAGGCGCGCCGGCTCTGGCGGCAGCACGGGGCGAAGCGGATCGGGGATTGGGCGGAGCTGTTCGGAGACGACGCTCAGGCGGACGAGGTGTTCAGCGCGTGGTACTACGCCCGATACATCGAGGCGCTGGCGGCCGCCGGCAAGGCGATCTATCCGCTTCCGATGTATGTCAACGCCGCGCTCGATCGCCCCGGCCAGCAGCCGGGGCAGTATCCGAGCGGCGGCCCGCTGCCGCGGCTGTTCGATGTTTGGAAGAGCGCAGCGCCGTCGCTCGACCTGCTCGCGCCCGACATCTACTTTCCGAACTTCACGGATCTCGCCGCGCAATACGCCAGGCCAAACAATCCCCTGTTCATCCCCGAAGGAAGCGACGCTGGCAAGCCGGAAGTCGCGGCGAACGCGTTCTACGCCATCGGCGAGCTCGGCGCGTTGGGCTTCGGACCGTTCTCCATCGAATCGATCGATGAGCGAGAGCCCAATCCGCTCGCGGAAGCCTATGAAGTGCTGCGGCAGCTCGCTCCGTTCATCCTCGCGAACGAAGGACAGGGGCGGATCGCCGGCTTTCGGCCGCGTGTGCTCGCGGATGGGGAGTTGGTTGAAAATCCGGTCGCCGAGACGATCGGCCGCTATCGGTTCACGGTCTCGTTCGTCGATCCGTGGACGCCGCGGGCCGAGCAGAACATCGGCGCGCACGGCGGCCTCATCCTGCAGACGGGACCGGATGACTACCTGTGCGCCGGACAGGGAATCATCGTCTCATTCGCGCCGGCGGGGGGAGGAACTCGAGGGGCGGGGGTGGAAGCGACTGCGGCGCAAGGGGCAGGGGAGCAAGGCGCCGGTGCGCAAGGAGCAGGAGCGCAAGAGCAGGCGGGCATCGACTGGGCGGAGGAGGGGTCGTTCGCTGCTAGCGGCGAGTGGCTGCCCGGCCGGCGGCTCAATGGCGATCAAACGGACCAGGGCCGATACTTGCGGCTTCCGCCGGGACGTTTTCAGATCGAGCGGGTAAGGCTCTATCGCTATCGCTGAATGCGGCCCGAGATCGCATCCGCTCCGCCGCCGCAGGCGTAGTATCCTCGCCGGGCTGGCGCTGTCCTGCGCGCGCTGTGTCGGGAACGATGGATGAGGCCGGGTCCTTACGGTGATCCTTACTTCGGCGTGAAGTTTCCGCGGCAGCCGCAGAGGCCGCGCCGGCCGCGCTACCTGATCTGGGGGCTCATCGCGCTCGCCATCGTGCTCTACGGCTTCTCGAGCACGGTGGGCTACTACGTCGATGCGCTGTGGTTCGACTCGCTCGGGCTCGCGAGCGTGTTCTGGACTCGGCTCGACCTGCAATTCGCCGTCTTTGCCGCCTTCGCCGTCGCTACCTTCCTCGCGCTCTACGGCGCCTATCGCGTGCTCGCGCCCGTCCGGCTCGGCGAGCTCATCGAGGGCACGATTCTGATCAATCGGCAGCGCGTGACGCTGCCCTTGGGACCGCTGCTCAACCTCGCCGCCCTCGCGATCGCGCTCGCCATCGCCCTCGAAACGGGCGTCAGCATGGCTGCGCGCTGGTCCACCGTCGCGCTGTGGTGGTATGCGCCGCGGGCCACTCAGACGCTCGATCCGATCTTTCACCGGCCGGTCGACTTCTATCTCTTCACGCTTCCCGCCTGGGAGCTCATCGCCGGCTGGCTCACGATGCTCGCCGCGATCGTCTGCGCGCTCGCGGCCGCCTTCGTCGGACTGACGCTCATCGCGCGCCTGTTTCCCGTCCGCCGTTCGCTCGCGGACGAGACGCGGGCGTGGCAGGGATTGGCGGCAGGCCTTGCGATCCTGCTGCTCGTCCTCGCCGCGAGGGTCTATCTTGGCCGCTTCGATCGGCTGTTCGAGGACGGCACCATCTTCGCGGGAGTCACCTACACCGACGCGCACGTCACGCTCGGCGGTCTCGGCATCGTCAGCGTCGCCCTCCTCGCGGGTGCGATCTACGCGGCGATCTGCGCGCTTCGCGCTCCCGATCCGCGATGGCTCGCGACCGCCGCAGTGCCGGCCGGGGTATGCTATCTCGCCGTCGTGATCGCCGGCGGCTACGTGAGCGGCTTCATCGTCAAGCCGAACCAGCTCGAGCGCGAGCGCCCGTACATCGCCTACAACATCGCCTTGACCCGACGCGCGTTCGGCCTCGATCGGATCGAGAGGCATCCCTTTGCGGCGGACGCCGGCATCGCGGCGGTCGATGCAGCCGAGAATCAGGCGACCCTGCGGAACATCCGCCTGTGGGACTGGCGGGCGCTGCAGGATACGCTGCGGCAGATTCAGGAGATCCGCACGTACTACGACTTCCCGGACATCGACATCGACCGCTACCGCGCAGGCGGAACCGTCCGGCAGATGATGCTCGCCGCGCGCGAGCTCAACATCGACAAGCTGCCGCCGAGCAGCCGCAACTGGATCAACGAGAAGCTGATCTACACCCACGGGTACGGGGTCACTATGAATCCCGTCAACGCATTCACTCCCGAGGGCTTGCCGGCGCTCGTTCTAGCGAACATGCCCGTGCAGAGCACCGTGCCGGATATCTTCGTGACCCGGCCGGAGATCTATTACGGCGAGCTCACCGACACCGACGTGTACGTCGATACGCGCCAGAAGGAGTTCAACTATCCGCAGGGGGACACCAACAACCTCACGACGTATCGAGGCGCCGGCGGCATCCGCCTAGGCGGGTTCCTGCGCCGAACGCTGATTGCGTTCGATCGCGGCGATGTGACGAAGATCCCGTTCAACGACGATGTGGGCGCTGCGAGCCGGCTGCTCATGCGCCGCAATGTGCGGGTGCGCGTCCACGAGCTCGCGCCCTTCCTGACGTTCGATCCCGACCCGTACCTCGTCGTAAGCGGTGAGGGGCGGCTCTTCTGGCTCATGGATGCCTATACGACATCCGACACGTATCCATACTCGCGCCGGTACGGGCTCGCGGACGGCGAGATCAACTACCTCCGCAACAGCGTCAAGGTCGTGATTGACGCCTACACCGGCGCCACGAGCTTCTATGTGTTCGACGCGAGCGATCCGATCGTGAGCGCGTATCGGGCGATCTTTCCGGCGCTGTTCCGCGACGCGGCCGCGATGCCGCAGGATCTGCGCGCTCACGTGCGCTACCCGCAGCTGCTGCTCTCGGCTCAGGCCGCAGTGTACGGGCTCTATCACATGACCGATCCCGATGTGTTCTACAACCGCGAGGACCTGTGGACCGTCGCGAGCGAGATCGGCTCGGGCGATGCCGGCCAGCAGATCATGGAGCCGAACTACGTGCTGATGCGGCTGCCGGGCGCTGCGGCGCCGGAGTTCATCGCGATCCTGCCGTTCACGCCCGCGAACCGAAACAATCTCATCGGCTGGATCGCGGGACGAAGCGACGGCGCGCACTACGGGGAGGCGGTGGTCTTCGACTTCCCCAAGACGAAGCTGGTCGACGGCCCCTTGCAGGTCGAGGCCCGCATCGATCAGAACGCGCAGCTTTCCGGGCAGCTTTCCCTCTGGAATCAGCAGGGCTCGCACGTGCGGCGCGGCGATCTGATCGTCATCCCCGTCGGCCAGGCGCTGCTTTACGCCGAGCCGATCTATCTGCAAGCCGATCGCAGTCCGATGCCGGAGCTGCGCCTCGTCGTGCTCGCGCTGCAGGACCGGCTCGTGTACGGTCCCACGTTCGAGTTTGCCATGACGGCCCTGTTCGGCGGCGCGCCGTCGATGCTCAGCGCTCAGACCGTGCCGACGACAGCGGGCTCGGCGGGGGCAGCGGGCGCGCCGCAGGCCACATCTCCCGCTTCCCGGCGGGGCATCGCGGCTCGAATCGCCGAGGCGGCGCAAGACCTCGCCGATTACGAACGGCTTACGGCCGCGGGCAAGCTCGGCGCCGCCGGCGAAAGGCTCGAGGCGTTGAAGGCGAAGCTCGAGGAGCTGCAGCGCGAGGCGCAACGAGGCTCAGGCGAGTGAGGCTCGGGCGAGACCCGGACGCGGGTCGGGCGCGGGGCGGGCGAGCAACGCTCCGGCTGGGGCGAGTGAAGCTCCGGCGCGACTCGTCCGCGTGAGGCTCCAGAGAGGCTCGGGCGAGACTCGAGCGAAGGAGGCCCGATCATGGGCATGCTGATCGACGGAAAGTGGGAAGAGCAGGCGACCGACACGCGCGGACGCGGCGGGTCCTTCGAACGCACGGCTTCGACGTTCCGTAACTGGATCACCGCCGATGGCCGCTCCGGATTTCCGGCCGAGGCCGGCCGATACCATCTGTACCTTGCGTTCGGCTGTCCCTGGTGCCATCGCGTAATGATCTTTCTGAAGCTGAAGAAGTTGGAGCATGCGATCTCCACCTCTTTCGTGCATCACACGCTCGCCGAGGGCGGGTGGTCGTTCCGCACACCCGACCCGCTTCTCGGCGCCCGGTATCTCTACGAGGTCTATCAGCGGGCCGTGCCGGGTTTCACCGGCCGGTGCACGGTCCCCGTTCTGTGGGACAAGCGCACCGGGACGATCATCAACAATGAATCCTCCGAAATCATCCGGATGCTGAACCGCGAGTTCGCTGCCTTCACAGACGACCGGACCGATTATTATCCGGCGGAGCTCGCCCCGCAGATCGATGCAGTCAACGAGCGGGTCTATCACTACATCAACAACGGCGCATACCGCTGCGGCTTCGCGAGCGCCCAGGAGCCTTATGAGGAGGCGGTGCGCGGCATGTTCGAGACCCTCGATTGGATCGAAGCGCTCCTGTCGCGCCAGACGTATCTCGTCGGCGAGCTGCAGACGGAAGCAGACTGGCGCCTGTTTCCGAGCCTCGTGCGCTTCGACTGCGCGTACTACCCGCTCTTCAAATGCAATCTGCGCCACGTGTACGAGTACCCGGCGATCTGGCGCTACACGAAGAAGCTCTACGCAGTGCCGGGCATCGCCGAGACGGTCGACGTGCGGATCTACAAGGAGAATTACTATTCGATCCGCAGCGTCAATCCGAGCGGCGTCGTGCCGCTCGGGCCGCGGGTCGAGTTTCGCTGAGGGGGTAATCGTACTGCTCGCCGGCGAACGTGAGCTCCGAGACATGAGGAGCACGTCCGCCCTGGCGGAGCGGCCCGAGTCGTTATATCCTATCGAATATATCGCCATCGGATGTCGCGTATTTCCGAGTCGCGACGGATAGGCGTGCAGACTCATTTCGTCAGGGGATTGTCCATGCGATTGCGAGACCTGCGGCTTGCCGGCCGCGCACGCGTATTCGCGGGCCGGTCACTCTCGGGAGCGCTGTCCGTCGTGGGCGCGCTGCTCGCAAGCCTCCCGGCGTGGAGCGCCGATGCGAACGCCGGGAAGTTGTTCTTCCGCCAGCAATGCGCGCTCTGCCACAGCGCGGAGCCTGACGACAACGGCGGAGCGCAAGGCCCGAGTCTGCGAGGCGTCCTCGGCCGGCGCGCGGCGGCCAATAGCGGCTTCGGCTACACGCAGGCGCTGCGCCGTTCGGGTCTCGTCTGGGACGCTCGGACGCTCGACCGGTTCCTGGCCGCGCCCACGGCCGTCGTGCCCGGGACGGCCATGGTGATCGCCGTCCCCTCGGCAACGGACCGGCAGAATCTCATCGAGTATTTCCGGGAGGTCGCAGCCGGGACGTTCAAGTCCGCGCCGGCCGCTCGCTTCGGGCCCCCGCCGGGCGCATGGCACCCAGGCGGTGCCGGCAAGCCCAAGGGATCGCCCGACTGGAAGCGGGATTTCCCGGGACGCCCGCATCGCATCGATATCGCGAAGCTCCCGCCGCCCTACGATACGCCCTCGGCCGCCAATTTCCCGCACTTCGTTGACCGGCCCGCAGGGGCACGGATGCGAGTGCCGCGCGGATTCAGCGTCGATGTGTTCGCGCGCGGTCTGCCGGGTGCGCGTGCCATGCGAGTCGCTCCGAACGGGGACATCTTTCTCTCCGAGACGCAGACCGGCCGCATCGTGGTGCTGCGACCGTCCGCCGATGGCGCGCGAGCGGCTGCGGTCACCGTGTTCGCTCAGGGGCTCGAGCTCCCGTTCGGAATGGCCTTCTACCCGAGCGGAGCGCACCCGCAGTGGCTCTACGTCGCAGAGACCAATCGCGTGGTGCGCTACGCCTACTCGGTGGGGGATACGCAAGCGCGCGCTGTCCCCGAGATCATCATCCCGAGACTCTCGCCGGTGGCGCGCGGCGGGCACTTCACGCGCGACCTGGCGTTTTCCGCGGACGGCAAGCGCCTATTCGTCTCCGTGGGATCGCAGTCGAACGTCGCCGAAGAGATGCCGAGGAAGACACCGGAGCAGATCAAGGCGTGGGAAGCCGAGCACGGCCTCGGGGCGGCTTGGGGCAATGAGGAGGACCGAGCCGACGTTCTCGTCTTCGAGATGGGCGATTTCGGACCGGCGAAGATTTTCGCGAGCGGCATTCGCAACTGTGTCGGGCTCACGATCCAGCCGCAGACGGGCGATCTGTGGTGCACGACGAACGAGCGCGACATGCTCGGGGACGATCTGGTGCCCGACTACTCCACGCGGGTTCGCGAGGGTGCGTTCTACGGCTGGCCCTGGTACTACATGGGCGATCACGAGGACCCGCGCCACGCGGGTGAGCGTCCGGACCTGAAGGGCAAGATCACGGTGCCCGACGTGCCATATCAAGCGCACTCGGCTGCGCTCAATCTCCTTTTCTACACCGCGACGGGCGGCCGCTCCGCCTTCCCGAATGAGTACGTCGGCGATGGGTTCGCGGCATTCCATGGCTCGTGGAACCGGGCATTCCGCACAGGCCACAAGGTCGTCCGGGTGCGGATGAAGAACGGCGTGCCGACCGGCGAGTATGACGATTTTCTCGTGGGGCTCATCGCCGATGACGGCGACGCCTGGGGCCGCCCCGTCGGGCTCGCGGAGCTTCCCGACGGGTCGTTGCTGCTGAGCGACGACGGCGCCAATCTCATCTATCGCATCTCCTTCTCACGCCGGGCGCGCGAGGCGCTCGGCGCGCCATCCCAATCCAAGGGATCGAATCGACGAGAGGTCGAAAGACGATGACGAACTTGACCGCGCGGCGCCGCCGCCTGGTTTGGCGGCTGGTGGTCGGACATCGCCTGCGATCTGCACCTGCGGCCGCATTAATATTACATAATATACATTATGCGTAGCTCGGTATGCCTCGGTAGCTACCTGGGAGATGGTTGCGGTGACGCAAGCATCGACGCCCCAGGGACACAGGCCCGTCGTCAGGATGGGTCAGCGACCGTGCGCGCCGCAACGCGAGTGAAGCTCGAGCAGGTACATCGCGCGCAGCGGGCGCCGCCATAGCCCGCCAGAAATCGGCGAGGCGGAGGGCGTGCTTCGCTTGCGAGTGCCAGGTGCGAACAATGCGTATGGCGCTCGCAGTCCGGGCAAGCCAGCATCGAGTCCGTTCGGCCGACTTTCCACCCGCGAGGCGCCGGGCGCGAGGAGCCGCCGATCAGCGCAGCAGGAGCAGACTCTCGTGGATCAGCCCGTCGCCGCGGAGGTCATCTACACCTGCCCGATGCATCCGCAGGTTCGGCGGAGCGCGCCAGGCACATGTCCGATCTGCGGCATGGCGCTCGAACCGGTACAACCGACCGCTCCCGAGAGCGGAACATCCGCCGAGCTCCGCGACATGACGCGGCGATTCTGGATCGGCGCCGCGCTCGCCTCGCCGCTGCTGCTGCTCGAGATGGGCGGGCATCTCGCACGAGGCCATCCGCAGCGGCTCGTCTCGCCGGTGGCTTCGTTGTGGGCTCAGTTCTTGCTCGGCACGCCGGTGGTTCTGTGGGCGGGCTGGCCGCTGCTCGAGCGCGGCTTCGCCTCGGTGCGCCACCGCTCGCTCAACATGTTCAGCCTGATCACCCTCGGTGTCGGTGCCGCCTACCTCGACAGCCTCGTCGCGACGTTCGCACCCGGGGCGTTCCCGGCAAGCCTTCGCGGCGAAGGCGGCCTCATGCCGGTCTACTATGAGGCGGCGGCGGTGATCACGGTTCTGGTGCTGCTCGGTCAGGTACTCGAGCTGCGCGCCCGCGAGACTACCGGCAGCGCGATCCGCTCGCTCCTCAACCTCGCGCCGAAGGTCGCCCGACGCATCCGCCCGGACAGCAACGACGAGGAGATCCCGCTCGATGCGGTGCAAGTAGGCGATCGGCTCCGCGTACGCCCCGGTGAGACCGTGCCTGTGGACGGCATCGTCCTCGAGGGGGCGAGCATGATCGATGAATCCATGGTGACCGGCGAGTCCATGCCCGTCGCCAAGGAGACCGGCGCAAAGGTCATCGGCGGGACGATCAACGCCACGGGCGCGCTCATCCTGCGAGCCGAGCGGGTCGGATCGGACACGATGCTCGCGCGCATCGTGCGCATCGTCGCGGAAGCCCAGCGCAGCCGCGCACCGATTCAGCGCCTGGCGGACATCGTGTCGGCCTGGTTCGTGCCGGCCGTGATTCTCGTTGCCTTCGCGGCGTTCGTCGTTTGGATGCTCTTTGGTCCTCCGCCGCAGCTCGCCTATGCACTGGTGTCGGCCGTATCCGTGCTCATCATTGCCTGCCCTTGCGCGCTCGGCCTTGCGACCCCGATGTCGATCATGGTCGGCGTCGGCAAGGGGGCCACCGTCGGTGTGCTCATCAGGAACGCCGAGGCGCTGGAGCGGTTCGAGAAGATCGACACCCTTGTTGTCGACAAGACTGGCACGCTCACGGAAGGCAAGCCGCGCGTGGTTGCCGTGGCGCCCGCCCAGGGTTTCGATGAGCCGGCGGTGCTCACGGCGGCGGCGAGCCTCGAGCGCTCGAGCGAGCATCCCCTCGCCGCCGCGATCGTGGCTTCGGCGCGCGAGCGGGGGCTCGCGCTCGGCAAGCTCTCCGAATTCCGCTCGATCACCGGCAAGGGGGTGATCGGGAAGGTGAATGACCGGGTGGTCACGGTCGGCAATGCCGCGCTGTTCGCAGACCTCGACATACCGCTCGCCGCGCTAGCACCGCAGGCCAATGCGATGCGCGCGGACGGGGCGACCGTGATGTTCGTTGCGATCGATGCGAGGCCGGCGGGTGTGATCGCCGTCGCCGATCCGATCAAGGCGAGCACGCCGGCGATGCTTGAGAGCCTGCGACGCGAGGGCGTCTGCATCGTGATGGTCACGGGCGATCATCGAGCGACGGCCGCGGCGGTGGCGCGCAAGCTCGGAATCACGGATGTCGATGCGGAGGTGCTGCCGGAGTACAAGGGAGCCATCGTCCGGCGGCTACGCAACGAAGGCCGCGCGGTCGCGATGGCGGGCGACGGCGTGAACGATGCCCCGGCGCTCGCCGAGGCGGAAGTCGGCATCGCGATGGGCACGGGCACGGATGTCGCGATGCAAACCGCCGGTATCACGCTCGTGAAGGGCGATCTTGCCGGCATCGCGCGCGCCCGCGCATTGAGCCGCGCCACGATGCGCAACATCCGCCAGAACCTCTTCCTCGCCTTGGTCTACAACGCGCTCGGCATCCCGATCGCCGCCGGTGCCCTCTACCCCGCCTTCGGCCTGCTTCTCAGCCCGATCATCGCCGCCGCCGCAATGAGCTTCAGCTCCGTCTCAGTGATTGGCAACGCGCTGCGGCTGCGGCTCGTGCGGCTGTGAATCGACTCGAACCGGTCACCCACCCCTCACACAGGAGTCACGCGATGAAAAGCCAACTTCGTCTGCTTCAACGCCCCACCCGCGTCCTCATGAGCGCCGCGGCATCAAGTCTACTCATCCTCAGTGCGGGCCCCACGCTCGCCGCGGATACGCCGGCGCGCCCGATGGCGCCTTCCAAGGAGATGCGCGCGAAGATGGCCGCCATGCATGAGCAGATGGCCGCTTGCCTGCGATCGGACAAACCCCTATCCGAGTGCCGCGCGGAGATGATGAAGCACTGCGAGACCACGATGGGGAATCAGGGCTGTTCCATGATGATGGGCGCGGGTGGCGGGATGATGGGCAAGGGACAGGGAATGCACGGCCATATGATGTCGAGCCCGCCGTCGAATTCCGGCACTCCGAAGTAAGCCGCGCACTCACGGTCGCTGCTCGGCGAGTCCCTACGGGACGACGGGCTTCTCGGGCAGCTCGCGCGGGCTCGCAGGCGCTGCGGGGAAATGTCACGCAAGGTGTCGCGCGACGGCTTCAATTCCGCCCACTGCGATAGCGAAGGAACGTGAACGGCGTCCGCGAGCTGCCTCTCATGAACGCGCCCCGCGCCGGACCCGAGGGCGCAGTGCCGCCTTCGGCGCAGCCGCAGGCGGCTCCTCGGCAGGCGGCGTCCACGGCTGCCCGGTGCGCTCGAGAATGTACTGGCGAATCAGGCGGCGGACCACCTGAGAGGGGGTTGCATCCTCCTCCGCGCATAGCCGCTCGAACAAGGCCTTCTTGCGTGGGTCGATGAGGATCGTGAGGCGGGCGCTGCGGTCTTCGAGAGCCAAGGTGTGACCCTGCGCAAATATCCATGGTACGACATCGGAAACGACTTGCATTATAATCCAACATGTATCCCAGTTGCACTCTCTGTGACGTCCCTCATCGCATCACCCCTTGACGCCTGCTTGGGCGTCTTGGGCCTTTGGGTCCTGCTCGGCCTCGCGGGACTCTTGCGCCCGATGAGCGTGGGACTCGTTGGCCGCACACTCTTCCCCTTAAGCGCCCTCGCTAGCATCGCGCTCGCGGTCGTCGCGGCGATGAGCCTTGCACTGCCGCCCGAACACGCCGTTCTGCCGATCGGGCTCCCCGACCTGCCCATGCATGTGCGTTTGGACGCCTTGAGCCGCATCTTTCTCCTGCTGCTGGGAGGCGCATCAGCGGGCATATCAGTGTTCGCTGCCGGCTATTTCCGCCGCGGGGAGGGCACCCCGCCCGGCCTCATGTGCCTGCAGTACCACCTGTTCCTCGCCAGCATGGGTTTCATCCTGCTGGCCGACGATGCCTACGCGTTCATGGTCGCTTGGGAGACGATGGCGATCTCGTCGTACTTCCTCGTCACGACACAGCACCGCATCCCCGAGATCAGGAGCGCCGGTTTCCTGTACCTGCTCATCGCGCACGTAGGCGCGATCTCGATTCTCCTCACCTTCGGCGTGCTCCAAGGCGGCAGCTGGCATTTCACGTTCGATGCCATGAGGGCTGCACATCTGAGTCCTGCCTGGGCGGCGGGCGCCTTCGTGCTCGCGTTCGTGGGATTCGGCGCCAAGGCGGGTCTCATCCCGCTGCATGTGTGGCTGCCCGAGGCGCATCCGGCCGCGCCGTCTCCGGTCTCGGCGCTCATGAGCGGCGTCATGCTGAAGATGGCCGTCTACGGGATGATTCGCGTCACGTTCGATCTGCTCGGGACGCCCGTCTGGTGGTGGGGCCTCGTGCCGCTCGCCGCTGGGCTCATCTCTGCGATCTACGGTGCCGTGTTTGCCGCCGTGCAAACCGACATGAAGCGCCTGCTCGCCTACTCGTCGATCGAGAATCTGGGCCTCGCCTTCACCGGGGTTGGCTTGAGCGTCGTCTTCCTCGGCGCCGGGATGCGCGTGCCGGCGGCGCTTGCGCTCACGGCGACGCTTTATCACTGCCTGAACCACTCCCTGATGAAGAGCCTGCTCTTCCTTGGGACCGGATCCGTGCTCCATGCGACCGGAGAGCGCAATCTCGGCCGCCTCGGCGGGCTCATTCACCGCATGCCGTGGGTCGCTTGGGCATCACTCGTCGGGGCGCTTGCGATCGCGGGCCTCCCGCCGCTTAACGGCTTCGTCTCCGAGTGGCTGTTGCTGCAGTCCTTTCTCTTCGCAGATCGGATCCCGCACGCCTTCGTCAATCTCCTGATCCCGATGTCCACCGCCCTCGTGGCACTCGCGGTCGCACTTGCGGGCTACGTCATGGTGAAGTTCTTCGGTGTGATCTTCCTCGGCCAGCCCAGGGAGAGCACGCTCGCGCAAGCCCACGACTGCGGCTTCCTCGAGCGCCTGGGCCTCGTATGGCTCGCGGTCGGGTGCGTCGCGCTCGGGCTCGCACCCGTGCAGGTGCTCGGCGCGCTGAACCACGTGACCCGACAGCTCACGGCGACTTCCCTATCGCAGCAGGGCGGACCCTGGTGGCTGCTCGCGCCCGTGCCGACGCGTCAAGTGTCCTACGGGCCGCTCGTCTTTTTCCTCGCCATCGCGCTCATCGTCGCGCTCACCGTCTTCGCGGTACGGCTCTTCTATCATCAGCGCGTACGGCGCGGTCCTGCGTGGGACTGCGCCTTCGGCGGCCTGACCGCTCGGATGCAGGACACCGCCGAAGGCTTCGGTCAGCCGATCCGCAATATCTTCCAGTCGTTCTTCTCGATCGAGCGCGAGCTGCCCACGCCGTACGATCGCGCGCCGCGCTATCGCATCGCGATCACGGATCGTATCTGGCGCGGGCTGTACGAGCCGCTCGGCGGACTCGTGCAGCGGGTCGCGGATGCCATCGCAGTCCTGCAGCAAGGACGCATCGCGGTCTACCTCCTATACAGCTTCGGTACGCTGATCGTCCTTCTCGCGCTGGCGCTTGTCCCATGAATGTCCTGGAACCGAGCATCAGCGAGCTCGTGACCCAACTGCTCGAGGTCGTCGCGGCGCTCGCCGCCGCCCCGCTCTTCCTTGGTTGGGTGAATCAGTGTCGCGCGTGGCTCTCGAACCGCCGCGCACCGAGCATTTGGATGCCGTATCGCAATATCCGCAAGCTCTTCGACAAGGACGCCGTGCTCGCCGAGAACGCCTCCCCGCTTTTCCGCATCGCGCCCTACATCGTCTTTGGCACGATGGTCGTGGCAGCAGCCATCATCCCCTCGATGGGGACCCGGCTGCCGCTCGTCACCGCGGCGGATGCGATCGCCCTCGTTGGCCTATTCGCAACGGCCCGCGTGTTCCTCTCGCTCGCCGCGATGGACGTGGGCACTGCATTCGGCACCCTCGGCGCACGGCGCGAGATGATGGTGGGATTTCTCGCCGAGCCCGCGCTGCTCATGGTCATCTTCGGCGCGTCCATGATCTCTGCCACAACGGCGCTGCCCGCGATCTCGGAGCATCTTGCGACGCAGTCGCTTGGGATATACCCCAGTCTCGCGTTCACGGCGATTGCCTTCACACTGGTGCTTCTCGCCGAGAACGCACGTATCCCCGTGGATAACCCGGCGACGCACCTCGAGCTCACGATGATCCACGAGGCGATGCTGCTCGAATACTCCGCACGGCATCTCGCGCTCATGGAATGGGCCTCGGCGCTCCGGCTCTTCAATTATGCCTGCATCGGCTTCGCCCTCTTCGTCCCGTGGGGCATCGCGACGCGGACGATCGACCCGGTGGGTCTCGCGTTCTCGATCCCGGTGCTGGCTGCGAAACTCGCCGTGGCGGGCGGTAGTCTCGCGCTCATCGAGACGATGTCGGCGAAGCTGCGCGTCATGCGCGCTCCGGAGTTCCTCGCGACGGCTTTCCTGTTCGCCGTGCTCGGGCTGCTCGTGCACGTCCTGCTCGGGTCCTGAAGAGAGCATGACCCACCTGCCCTTCGATCTCCAGCTTCTCAACGCCTGCGCGGCGTTGCTGCTCCTGCTCTCGTTCGCCATGCTGTCGCAGCGGCGTATCGTGAGTCTCGTGGACCTCCTCGCCGTGCAGGGCGCGGTGCTCGCCGCCGCGACCCTGCTTGTCGCGTGGCGCACCGGCCAAGGGCATCTCTACTTCTCGGCGCTGCTCACCATCGCGCTGAAAGTCGTCTTCCTCCCGTGGCTGCTCCACCGCTTGATCCGGCGCCTGCAGGTGTACTGGGATACCGAGCCGCTCCTCAATATCTCGGGCACCATGTTCGTCGGACTCGTGATCGTGGTCTTCGCGTTCAGCCTCGCACAGCCCATTACGCAGCTCGCCAGTACGACGATGCGCAGCGCCATCGGGATTGCGATCGCCGTCGTGCTGCTTGCCTTTCTCATGATGATCACGCGGCGCAAGGCGATGTCGCAGGTCGTCGGTTTTCTCTCCATGGAGAATGGCCTTTTCTTCGGCGCCATGAGCGCGACCTACGGCATGCCGATGGTCGTCGAGCTCGGCGTCGCGCTCGATGTCCTGGTCGCGATGCTCGTGCTCGGCGTCTTCTTCTTCCAGATCCGCGAGCAGTTCGACAGCCTCGACCTGCACCACCTCGAATCGCTCAAGGAGATCGAGTAGTGGAGTTGCTCCTCGTCCTCGCCCTTCCCGCCGCCGGGGCCGTGGCGTTCTGCGCGCTCGGCGCGCGCCGTGACGCACCGGAGCTCAACGTGGCGTTCAGCCTCGGCACGTTTCTCGCCGCGTGCGCCCTCACGGTGCGCGTCATCAACCACGGAGATCAGCTCGTCGCGCACGAGCAGTTCTTCGTCGATCCGTTCAATGTCTTTCTCGTCACACTCACGGCGTTCATCGGCTTTACGACCTCGCTCTTCTCCCGCCCGTACATGCGCGTCGAGATGGTGCACGGACGCGTCACGGCGGGGCGGCTGCGCCTCTATCACAGCATGTACCAGCTCTTCATGCTCACCATGCTGCTCGCGCTCACGACCAACAACATGGGGCTGCTCTGGGTAGCCATGGAGGCGGCGACACTGTCGACCGTGCTGCTCGTGACGCTGTACCGGACTGCGGCGAGTCTCGAGGCAGGGTGGAAGTACTTCATCCTGTGCGGCGTCGGCATCGCGCAGGCGCTCTTCGGTACGATCCTCCTGTACTTCGCCGCGGAGCGGGTGCTCGGCGCCGAGGGCGTCACGGCGCTGCTGTGGACGCATCTCAATGCCGTCAAATCGCAGCTCGAGCCGGCGGTGCTCGCGCTCGCGTTCGTGTTCCTGCTCGTGGGGTACGGGACCAAGGTCGGGCTCGCACCGCTTCACAACTGGCTGCCCGACGCGCACGCCGAGGGCCCGACGCCCATCTCGGCGGTGCTTTCGGGACTTCTGCTCAACGTCGCCATCTACGCCGTGGTGCGCTGCAAGGTGCTCGTCGAGGGCTCCTTCCACTTTCCGCTCCCCGCGCGGATGCTGATGGGCTTCGGGCTGCTTTCGGTCGTCCTCGGCGCGTTCTTCCTCTTCCGGCAGCGCGATATCAAGCGCCTCTTCGCCTACTCCTCCGTCGAGCACATGGGGATCGTCGCCTTCGCATTCGGCATGGGCGGACCGGTCGCGACCTTCGCAGCGCTGCTGCACATGACCGTGCACTCGCTCACGAAGTCCGCGATCTTCTTCACGGTCGGTCATGCGGCCCAGAAAGCTGGATCGCAGCTCATGGACAACATCCGCGGGCTCATCACGCTCTCGCCGACAATCGGCTGGGGGCTCATGCTCGGGGCGCTAGCGATCCTGGGACTCCCGCCCTTCGGCGTGTTCGCGAGCGAGTTTCTGATCGTGACGACGGCAATGCGCGAGCAGCCGTGGGCGACACCGATTCTGCTCGTCGCGCTCGGCGTCGCGTTCGCGGCGATCTTCGGCCGCGTCCAGCCGATGGTCTTCGGCGAGACCGACGCACGGCGGCTGCCGCATGCGCCTGCATTGCTGCCCGTATTTGCGCACCTCGCCATCGTGCTGGTCCTCGGCCTCTACGTGCCGCCGTACCTTGCCGACTGGTACCGAGCTGCTGCGAGCTTCATCGGAGGACCCTGACCGTGCCGGTGGATAAGTGGTGGATACGCGCGCGCGAGGTGCCGGGCGCACCGAGAGTGCACGGACTCGCCGTCACGCGAGAGGAGTGGACTCAGGCCGCCGCGGACGTCGCCGCGGCCGGGGGGCGCCTCGTGTCGCTGTGGGCCACTCGCAGTGCGGACGCTCCATCGAGCGCGGCGGTCCATGCGGCCTATTGGATCGAGGCGGGCCTGCTCCTCACTGAGCTTGTGATGACGCCCGCGGATGCAGAAGCGCGCTATCCGGGCCTCGAGGCCCTGTTTCCGTGCGTCTCGAGGATGCAGCGCGCCGCATCCGATCTCTGGGAGGTGCGCTCGACCGATCCGGACGAGCGGCCGTGGCTGCACCACCCGCGCGAGGGGTATGACTTTCTGCGCGTACAGGGCGAAGGCGTTCACGAGATCGGCGTGGGGCCTGTTCACGCGGGCACGATCGAGCCAGGACATTTCCGGTTCTCGGTGGTGGGCGAGAAGGTGCTGCGGCTCGAGGAACGATTCGGCTATGTGCACAAAGGGATCGAGAAGCGCTTTACGGAGCTTGCGATATGGGAGGGTCATCGACTTGCGGCGCGCGTCTCGGGCGATTCCGCCGTCGCGTTCTCATGGGCGTACTGCCAGGCGCTCGAAGGCATGGCGGGATGCCTCGTACCGCGCCGTGCGATCTGGGTGCGTGCGCTCTGTCTCGAGCTGGAACGTCTCGCCAATCACCTTGGCGACCTCGGGGCGCTCGGAAACGATGCGGGATTCGCCTTTGCGCTCACGCAGTTCTCGCGGATCAAGGAGGAGCTGCTGCGCGAGACGGAGCACGCGCTCGGTCAGCGCTACCTCCTCGACGCAATCGTGCCCGGCGGCACCCGCGTGGACGTGTCCCCGCACGCGGGAAGGGCGCTCTCCGCGCGAATCGCCTCGATCTCCCGGGAGGTCACCACGCTGCGCACAATTTTCGATGACCACTCCGGGCTCAGGGATCGCTTCACCGGCACAGGGGTCTTGTCCCCGACGCTTGCGGCGAAGCTCGGCGTCGTGGGGCTCGCTGCGCGCGCGAGCGGCCAGCGGCTCGATGCGCGCGTCGATCTGCCCTGCAAGCCCTATGATGAGCTCCCACCGGTCAAGGTCGTCCGAACGGAGGGCGACGTGGCCGCACGCGTGGCGGTCCGCTTCGAGGAGGTCGAGGAGTCGTGCCGCCTCGTGCAGTCGATTCTCGCCGCGCTGCCGTCGGGCATGCACCTGACGGAGGTTCGCGCTCCGGAGAGTGGCGCGTTCGGCGTGGGTTTCATCGAAGGATGGCGCGGGCCGGTGCTCGTCGCATTGGAGGCCGGCCCCGGGGGATCGATCCGACGCTGTCACCCGCATGATCCGTCATGGCAGAACTGGCCGGCGATCGAGCACGCCATTCTCGGCAACATCGTTCCGGATTTCCCGCTCATCAACAAGTCCTTCAACCTGTCCTACAGTGGGGTGGACCTGTAGACGCGGCCGCCCTATGCTCAAAACACTTCGCAAGATCGCCTCCGTCGGCTTGGTCAGCGAACCGGCCCCGCAGCCTGACCCGCTGCTGCGCATCCGCAGCGCGCTCGATGAGCGGATCCGCTCGGTGCTCGGACGCGCGCTTTGCATCCGCCACGTCGATGCGGGCTCGTGCAACGGATGCGAGCTCGAGATCCACGCCCTCAACAACCCGCTCTACAACCTCGAGGGACTCGGTATCCGCTTCGTCGCAAGCCCTCGTCACGCGGACCTGCTGCTCGTGACGGGTCCGGTTGCCGCCAACATGGAGGCGGCGCTGCGACGCGTCTACGATGCCACGCCGGACCCGAAGCTCGTCGTCGCCATCGGTGACTGCGGATGCACCGGAGGCATCTTCGGGGAACGCGCGGCATCTCCGGAGTCCAACCGGGCCTGCCGCGGGAGAGTGTCGAACATCATTCCGGTGGACGTGGCCGTCCCCGGCTGCCCGCCTAGCCCAGTACGAATCCTCGCGGGGATCCTGACTGCCATTACGAACAGCCACGAGGCGACGACCGCCGCGGTCGATCAGCCGCCGAGCAAGGAAAGCCTCCCGCGAGTCCCTTAGAGCGCTCGATTTACTCGAGGATCATCTGCCATGTCGAATCGACTGGCAAGGGCTGCGACTGACCGAAGAGGACTTCGGCGCGCTGACGCGTGTTGATGCCAGGACCGGGAAGGCCGAGCTCGACATGCATGCCGAATGGCTGGAGAAGCTCGGGGACCGTGTGCCGCGACAGTTGCGAATCACGCACGAGCTCTTCAAGCTCCGCTTGACTCACCCAGTGGCCCGAGCCACCGGGTGCGCGAGTGCATCGTAGTCCGTCGACACCGAGCCGTGCGCGTGGCAGACCTCAGCGCGCGAGGAGCGGGAGCTTGTTCGCCACCCCATCCCACCGCTTCGCGTCCTCCGGGGCGGGGATCTTCGCCGCGAGCACGGGTCATTTGCGGGCAAGCTGTCTGTCGAGCTCGAGGAAGTGCTCCTGAGCCTGCGGCACGTCCTCCTCCGGGAAAATCGCCTCCGCAGGACACTCTGCGACGCACAACGTGCTCGCGGCGCACTACGGGATCGATCGCGGTTTCCGGGACCGCTCCGGTGCCGGCGGGGAGGATGGTCTGCTCGCTCTCGCGCCGCGCGAGCTCATCGAGATCGAGGCGTTCTTCGCGGGATCGAGATGACCGCGGCCGCGCGAGCCGCCGCCGGAGAGAGTCTCGGCGCCGTGCTCGTGCTCGTGAGCGGCGACACCTCATCCACGCTTCGCGACGTGCAGGCGGGCGACCGGCTGCGAATCGCGAGCAAGCCGATCCGGGCGGATGAGCTGTTGTCGATCGCGGCCGAGCTGTTGCCGTCGAAGCACGCGTCCGACACGGTGTGATAGTACGGGTCCAGTATGATCCTCACTCGAGGCGCGCGGCATCCCTCTGCGGAATGTACGTACGAACGGCGGCCGCCCGGCCGCGGATACTCTCATGCATGGAATCTCTCTCCGCGCGCACACCGCCAGGCACACTCACAGCCTACGTCCTCGACCCCGCCCTGCTGCGGCGTTACGATCGCGCCGGCCCGCGCTACACATCGTATCCGACGGCGCCGCAGTTCCAGTCCGATTTCGGTGAGGCGCAGTATCGAGAGCATGCTCGGCGCAGCAATGCGACGTCCTCCCCTCGGCCGCTATCCCTCTACGTGCACATCCCTTTCTGCGCGAGCCCGTGCTTCTATTGCGGCTGCAATCGCATCATCACCCGCGAGACTGTCGCGGCAAGCTGCTACGTCGAGCGCGTGCTGCGGGAGGCGGCGATGATTGCTCCGCTCTTCGATCGACATCGAGAAGTGCGCCAGATGCACCTCGGAGGCGGTACACCGAACTTCTTGCTCGAAGAGGACCTGACGCGGCTCGTCGAAGGCCTCGGTCGAGATTTCCGCTTCAGCGGCGCCGCCGATCGGGATTTCTCGATCGAGCTCGACCCACGGTTCGCGAGCGCCGCCGGCGTGCGGCACCTCGCGCAACTCGGCTTCAACCGCGCGAGCCTCGGGGTGCAGGACTTCGACGCGCGTGTGCAGCAGGCCGTGAATCGCATCCAGAGCATCGAGCAGACGCTCGAGATCATCGATGCGTGCCGCGGCTCGGGATTTCGCTCGATCAACATCGATCTGATCTACGGTCTGCCGTATCAGACACGCGAGGGATTCGCACGAACCCTCGAGACCGTGATCGAGGCGCGCCCCGACCGGCTCGCCGTCTATGGCTATGCACACATGCCGCAGCTGTTCAAAGCGCAGCGTCACATCGACGCGCAGGCCCTTCCGGACCCCGCGACACGGATCGCGCTCCTTGCGCTGGCGATGGAACGTCTCGCCGCGGCGGGCTATCGCTTCATCGGCATGGATCATTTCGCTCTGCGTGAAGACGATCTTGCGCGCGCACAGGATGCCGGCGGGCTGCAGCGGAATTTCATGGGCTACACCACACACGCGGACTGCGACCTCATCGGGCTCGGAATGAGTGCGATCAGCCACATCGGCGCAAGCTTCAGTCAGAATCACCGCGATCTGTGGGCGTGGACGGCGGCGCTCGACGAGGGGCGATTCCCGCTCTGGCGCGGCCTTTCTCTCAATCGCGACGACCTCGTACGAGCCGATGTGATCCAGCGGCTCATGTGCCAAGCGGCAGTGGACTTCGCCGAGATCGAATCCCGGCACGGCATCGTGTTCGAGAAGTATTTCGCCAAAGCGCTCGAGAAGCTCGAGTCGCTTGCGGCTGACGGCCTGGTCGAGCTCGACGAAGCGGGATTCCACGCGACGGCGCGCGGCCGGTTCCTACTCCGCATCATCGCGATGTGCTTCGATCGCTATCTCGAGCCGATCGCGGACGGCGAAGCTGGCGCCCCTGCAGCCGGCCTCTCTACGGCTGCGCGATTTTCGCAGGTCGTCTGACCCCGCGATCCTTCGCCGCTACAGTCCGACCGGACGATCGGACAGCTCATGAGTTCCCCGCGGTCCCGGAAAGTGCGTCACGAGATGTTGGGCGAGCGCGCGGATACCACCGACCGCACCTTGCCGATACTTGCCTCGCGTGAAGGCTGTCCGTTGAGGAGCCGTGCGTCATCCAGCGAGCCCTCCACGGCGAAACGGATCTCGGCGTGATGTGATCGCTCCTTTGCGCCCGAGCTTCCACTGATCGCCGACGCGGATACCGAACTGCTCGATCGTCTCGGGCGCGGTCGTCGGCACCATCAGCACCACGATCCGGCTGCCCTTGCGAGGTTCTGCGTATTCGACACTCCTCGCATGAGGACAGGGTCTCTTGTAAGGGATATCCCGCATCGTGAGCGACGCGGGACATGACAAGAGCCGATTCTACGTCACCTCCCGTGCCGCGTCGCCTCCCAGAGCGGCACCCGGATGAACCGAACGAGCCAGGCGGATAGGTAGAAAGAGCCACGCTGATAGGTATAGGTACGGATGCCTCCCGGCCGGCCGCTCGTTGAGGATGCTCCGCAGATTAACCGAGAGGAGTGCCCGCCCATGTCGACCTTCAACGCGCTTCGGGGAGAATCGCCGTGATGCGCGAGTGGCCTGCGCGACTGAGCCGGTCGACCGCGCTCACCTTATCCTGCGTGTTATCCTGCGTGTTGTCGCTCGGCGCCGCCACGCGGGCGCTCGCCGTCCCGAGCTTCGCGCGACAGACCGGCATGGCCTGCTCAGCCTGTCACACCATGATCCCGGAGCTCACACCGTTCGGTCGCGAATTCAAGCTGAATGGCTACGTGCTCGACAATCTACGGCAGATCCGCGGCGAGACGCTCGAGCGCCGCCAGACTCTCGCGCTCAATCAGCTGTCGCCGATCTCCGTGATGGCGCAGATCTCGTACACCCGCACGTCGCAGGCGCTGCCGGACAGCGGCGTGAGCGGCGCGCTCGCGAAGGATGGGGAAGTCCTCTTTCCCCAGCAGGTGAGCGTGTTCTACGCCGGCAAGATCGCGAACAATCTCGGCGCGTTCGTGCAGCTCACCTACGACGGCGTCGCCGATCACTTCGGCCTCGACAACACCGACATCCGCTACGCGCGCCATATCGGTGTCGCGGAGCCAGAGGGCGCGGCCGATGCGGCGCATTCGCGCGGCTTTCTCCAACGCCATGACCTGCTCGTCGGGTTGACGCTCAACAACAACCCGACGGTGCAGGACCCTTGGAACTCGACGCCGGCTTGGGGGTTCCCCTACGCCTCGAGCAGCGTCGCCCCGAGTCCCAACGCCTCGGCGCGGCTCGACACCGGCGCCGGTGCCATCGGTCAAAACGCTGCCGGGCTCGGTGCCTACCTGTGGCTCGATCATTCGCTGTATGCGGAATTGAGCGGCTATACGGCCGCGAAGACGGGCGGCGCGCATCCACTCGACAGTACCCAATCGGCGGTGCTTCGCGGCGTCGCCCCTTACTGGCGCGTCGGCTACGAGTACCGCTGGAGCGCCAATTCGCTGTTCTTCGGGACGTATGGGACGCAGGTCAGCATCTACCCGGGAACTACGGCGACGGGCGCTCATTCCTTGAGCGGTCCGGTCGACCGCTACACCGATGTCGCAGGCGACATCGAGTACCAGTACATCACCGACGATCACCTGGTAACGGTCCTCGCCACCTATATTCACGAGAATCAGCACCTCGATGCGAGCCTGGCGTACGGGCTCGCCGCGAATCCGACGGACGATCTACACACGATCAAGGCGACCGCCGAGTACAGCTATCGCCGGCTCATCGGCGGGGCGGCAGGCGTCTTCTCGACGAGCGGCAGTCCGGACCCGCTGCTCTACGCGAAAGACGGCACGGTGAACGGCAGCCTCGCGGGGACGCCCGACAGCCGCGGGTACATCCTCGAGCTCGACTACCTGCCGTTCCTCAACACGAAGCTGCAGCTTCAGTACGTCGGATACACGAAGTTCAATGGCGCCGGGACCGACTACGCGGGAATCGGGCGCAATGCATCCGCCAACAACACCCTGTACCTGTTGCTATGGGTCAACTTCTGAAATCGAGGCGGCGTGCCCCGGCGCGCCGGATGGGACGCGACATGAATGCTCCACGCTCGCTCGCACTTGCAGCCGCCCTGCTGGTCGCCGCCATCCCGGTTCACGCGCAGCAGGTGACGCCGGAGGCACGGGCGGCTGCGGATCGCCTGGCGGCAACCGTCTGCAGCACCTGCCATGGGACGGGCGGGCGCAGCACCTCGCCCACCTTCCCCAATCTCGCTGCGCAGACCGCTCCCTATCTCGAGCAGCAGCTGAAGGCGTTCCGCGATCAGACGCGCGCCGATCCGGACGCCCAGGCCTACATGTGGGGCATGGCGGCGCAGCTGAATGACGAGGCGATTGCCGCGCTGGCGGCGCACTATGCGGCGCAGCGGCCCGCGCCCGGCCAAGTCGGCGACCCGAAGCTCGTGTCACAAGGGCGCTCGATCTTCGAGCACGGGGTACCCGCGAAGGGCATCCCGGCGTGCGCAACCTGCCACGGCGATCGCGCGCAGGGCAACGGCCCGTTTCCGCGGCTCGCGGGGCAACACCCGGAGTATCTGCTGAAGCAGCTGCTCGTCATCCAGAACGCGCTGCGCCTCGCTCCCGTCATGCACGGCGTCATCCAATACCTGTCGAAGGATCAAATGCATGCAGTCGCGGAATATCTTGCCTCGATGGGCTCGCGAGGCAGCGGCGCACCGGCCGCCGGACATGAGTGACACCGCCCGGGAATCGATCACACGGCTCGGGCCCGGATCACCCCACTTGCGCATTGATCCCGATATGTGTACATCTTCCCGGGCCGGCGGGCCGACGCCGAAGAGGTCGCTCATGACCGCAAAGAATCTTCATCCCACGGTATTCGTGGTCGACGATGACGAGTCGGTGCGCAGCTCGCTCAGATTCCTGCTGCGGTCCGTCGGCCTCGACAGCCGGGCGTTCGCTTCGGCGAGCGAGTTCCTCGCGGCCTACGACCCGGCTCAGCCGGGCTGTCTCGTGCTCGACGTGCGCATGCCCGGCATGAGTGGCCTCGAGCTGCAGCAGCAATTGAACCTGCGCGGCGCGGTCATTCCCGTGATCTTCATCACCGGCCATGGCGACATCCCGATGGCCGTCGAGGCGATGCAGCACGGCGCCCACGATTTCCTGCAGAAGCCCTTCCGTGATCAGGACCTGATCGACCGCATCCAGCGCGCGCTCGCCAAGGACGCCAAGTCCCGCGCCGCGCTCGCCGAGCACGAGAGCATTCGCGCACGCTTGGATTCGCTCACGCCGCGGGAGCGGGACGTGCTCGCCTTGATGACCCAGGGCAAGCCGAACAAGGTCATGGCACACGAGCTCGGCGTGAGCCAGCGCACCGTGGAGATCCACCGCGCGCGCGTGATGGAGAAGAGCGGTGCGGGCTCGCTCGCCCAGCTCGTGCGCATGGTGATGGACGTGGCGCCCGGGCTCGGCCGGTCCGGCCAAGGCTGATCGGACGGCCGTCAGCGGCGGCGCAGCTCGGCAGGCATCCGAGTCCCGGAGGGACGAGTTCGAGCCGCGTGGCCGCTCAGGGCTCGCAGCGTTTGATCGAGCGCGCTGAGACATGCGGTATCCACTCGGATCGCCTCGACCTCCTCGTCCGGCGTAAGCGCTTCGCGATGCGCCATCTGCCACTCGAGCACCTTCAGATCGGCTTCGGACGCATCGCGCCGCGCGCGGCTCCGCTCGACGATCCGTGCCCGGAGCACCGCCTCCGGCGCTTCGCACTGGATCAAGCGCAGCGGCACCCCGTGGCTCGCAGCGAGCTCGATGAAGCGCGTACGCTGCGCGCGCCGCAGGAACGTCGCATCGACGATCACGGAGATGCCGCCGCCGAGTACGTCCTCAGCATCTCGCGCGAGCGCTTCATAGAGCGCCTCGCTGGCCTCGCTCGAATAGAGGTCCTCTCCCAGGCGCGCATGTGATGGCGCGTTTTCGCGCAGACCCGCCCGCCGCTTGCGCTCCACGTCCGAGCGGATGTGCACGGCAAGAAGTCGGTCCGCGAGCTGACGCGCAAGCCAGGTCTTTCCGGAGCCCGAGAGGCCGCTCATGAGCAGCAACCGAGGCGTCTTGACGGCAAGCGCGTCCGCCGCGGCTTCGATGAGGCGGACGTGCTCGCGGCGCAGCGCCTCCCGGCGCACAGCGTCGGCGACAGGCATCGCGGAGAGCGCGGCGACCTTGGCTCGGACCAGCGCGCGGTGCGCCTCGTACAGCGGCAGCATACGACAGGCGTGGTAATCGCCGCTCTCGGCGAGATAGCCGCCCCGGAACGCCTGCGCATGCAGCGGTCGGCCGCGAGCCTTCAAGTCGCTCGACAGGCACGCCATCTCATCCGCTATGTCGATCCAGCGGAACGCGGGCTCATATTCAAGGCAGTCGAACGCGACGAGCCGGCCTGCGAGCCGCACGACGTTGCGGCAGTGCAGATCGCCATGGCACTCACGCACTCGCCCGTTCGCCCGTCGCGCCGCCATCCAGAGCGCCGAGGCCGACAGCCTCTCCTCGAGTGTCCTCCGCAGCGCGAGCACGTCGCTCGATGTCGCGAACACGGCCGAGGCCTCCGCGCACTCGAGGACATTGCGCAGCAGTTGTGCATGGACCTCGGCGGGACGCCCCCACTTGGACGCCTCGGCAACGGCCGGCAGGCCCGCATGAATGTGGGCGAGCGCCCGGCCGAAGGATTCGAGCTCCTGCGGCTCGATGCGCCGGCTCTCGAGCAGGCGGTCGAGCTCGTCCGCACTCGCGAAGCGGCGCATCTTCACCGCGTATTCGATGGCGCCTTTTCGGTCGTTGACCGTGCGCCCATCGCGGGTCGGCTCTTCTCCATCGTTCGTCGCCGCTTCCCCATCGCTGGCCGGCGCGTCCCCATTGCCGCTCGCACCGCTCTCGAACTTCGCGCGGCCATTTGCCACGATGATCGGTGAGAGCGCCCTGTACAGCTCCGGCGCGAAGCGGCGATTGAGACGCAGCTCCTCCTCACAGAGGAATCGCCGGCGGCCGAGCGAGGTGAGATCGACGAAGGGATAGCGCACCGGCCGCTTGATCTTGTACGCGAATTCCCCGGCGAGCAGCACCCAGGAGATGTGCGTCTCCACGAGCTCGACGGTGTCGACTGGATGAGGATACGCCTCGGGCCTCATAAGGCCCGCGAGCGCGCTCGGCAGGGATGCATTCATGGATCTACGGGACCCGGCACAGCGGGCACGATGTCGCAGGCGGCCGGCGCTTGCCAATACGCACATTCCACGATGTCGCACGCTCTCCCTACGGGAATGTACGTATGTCGGACCGGCCCGCTGTTCCGACACCATGAGTGCAGTCTCATCTCGATCGAGTCAAGAGAGCGGAACATGTCGGCGGACGGTCTGAGCGGTCACAAGCACATCGGCATCACGGACATCGGCATTGCGGACTCGGCGGATGAGCGGGTCGAAGCCCCCGCGGAAGACCGGGTTGGCCAAGTCCTCAAGTGGATGTTGCTCGGCGTTGCGGTGGTCACGTTCGCACTGCTCGGCTGGACGACGCGGCTCACGTATCTGGGAGCACCTCCCATTCCGGCTCGCATCGCAAGCGCCGACGGCACCCTGCTCATGTCCTCCCGCGACATCGTGGCCGGTAAGGCCGGCTTTCAGAAAGCCGACCTGATGGACTACGGGAGCCTCTACGGCATGGGGTCCTACTTCGGGGAGGACTACACGGCCTCGAATCTCGTTCGGCTCGCGCGGCTGACCGAAGCGAACATCGCCGCCGATCGCACCGGCAAGCCTCTCGCGGAGCTGTCTCCCGAGGACCAGGCCTCGATCCAGGCAGCGATGCAGACGGAGCTGCAGCGGCTCGATCTCACGCAGGAAGAAGTACGCGTGCCCCCCGCCGTCGGGCGCGCGATCGCGCAGCTGCATGAGGAGATCGCCACCTCGCTCTTGCGGCACGACTTCGCACGCGGCTGGACGCGAGCCTACAGCCTCGACCCTGCGAGCGCGGCGCAGACCGCCGACTTTCTGATCTATTCCTCATTGACGACGATTGCCCGGCGCCCCGGGAGCACCGCGTCATGGACGCAGAACTGGCCCTACGAGCCGCTCGTCGGCAACACGCCGACCGCCAGCACGTTCCGCTGGACGTGGATCAGCTTCTGCTTCACCTTCTTCGCCTTCGGCGCCGTGCTTTACGTTTACCAGCGCTACCTGAACGTCGCGGACCGCGCGCCCATGGACCCCGTCTTCGAGCGCTCCCGCCCGCTCACGGCGAGCCAGCGCCGCACCGGCAAATACTTTCTCGTCGTGGCCGGCGTGCTGCTCCTGCAGATCCTCGTCGGCTCGATCATGGCGCACTACTACTCCGAGCGCGCCAGCTTCTACGGCATCCCGATCGACCGCTGGCTGCCGTTCAACTTCCTGCGCGACGTGCACACACAGTCGCCGATCGTCTGGATCGGCCTCTCCTGGATCGGGGCGGCGCTTTTCCTTTCACCGGCGATCAGTCGCACCGAAGCGAAGGGGCAGGCGATCCTCGTCGATATTCTCTTCTGGGTGACGCTTGCGATCGTCGTAGGCGCCCTCGCCGGCAACTACCTCGACATCATGGGCTACCTCGGCGCGGCGCACGTGAGCAACGGGTGGTTCTGGTTCGGCAACCAGGGACTCTCCTACATCCAGCTCGGCCGTGCGTGGCAGATCGGCTTCTTCGGCGGACTCGCGATCTGGAGCGTGCTGGTGTTCCGCGCACTCTGGCCGACGGCGGGCGCGCTCTACGCGGCGACCCGCGAATTTTGGACCGGGCGTATCCGACTCGAGCACCTGCTCTGGGCCTCCACCGTCAACATCGCGCTCCTCTATCTCTGCGGCATGGTGCCGCTCACGGGCATAGAGAAGTCCTTCACCATCTCGGATTTCTGGCGCTGGTGGGTCGTGCACCTGTGGGTCGAGCAGTCGTTCGAGTTCTTCGCCGCGGCCGTGAGCGCTTACCTGCTCATGGCTCTCGGCCTGGTCTCGCGCCAGCTCGCCGAGCGGTCGGTGTATCTCGAGCTCATCCTCATCTTCCTCGGCGGCGTGCTCGGCACCGGACATCATCTGTACTGGGCCGGAGAGCCCGGCATGTGGGTGCCGCTCGGCACGATGTTCTCCTTCATCGAGGTGCTGCCGCTCGTGCTGCTCGTCATCGAGGCGATCCAGCACCACCGGGCGATCAAGTCGAACGGCAGCTTCAAGTACGGCCTCGCTTACACGTACATTCTCGGGGCGGCGTTCTGGAACTTCGTCGGCGCGGGAGTCTTCGGCGGTGGAACCTTGAACGCGCCGCTCATCAACTATTACGAGCACGCAACGTTCCTCACGCTCAACCATGCACATACGGCGCTCTTCGGCGCGTTCGGCCTCCTCGGCATCGGGCTCGTCTACTTCTGCCTGCGGTACGCCGCGGCGGAGGAGCACCGCTTCAGCGAGGCGCTCGGACGCTGGGCGTTCTGGCTCTACAACGCAGGGCTCGCCCTCTGGATCGTGCTCAACTTCTTCCCCATCGGGTGGGCGCAGCTCGATGCCGTGTACGCGCACGGCCTCGCCTACGCGCGCAGCGAGCAGTTCTACGACACGACACTGTTCTGGCAGTGGATGCGCATGCCCGGCGATATCGTCTTCGCCGCGGGCGCACTGCTCATGGCGTGGGATTTCTTGCAGAAACTTCGCCCGCTCGTGTCGCATTCCGCCGCACGCGGCGAGCCCATACCGCAGGCGAAGGTGCCCACTTGAGCTGAGCGGAGTGCGCTGACCAAGACGCTCCGGTAGCGTCTTGACGACGTGCGCCCGCGCCTTGCCGCCGACGCGCGCGACACTCCCGCCCACATCCACCGCCGGCTTTTGGTTCTCGACGATTCGGCGGCGAGCGGCGTGCCGCCGTCGAGCGGATTGCCCGGCGCGTCGACGATTCGCCCGAGAAGGACACCCCTACGGGACGCGCAGCACATCACCGATACCTCGTGCCAGGGTCCCCGCCGCGACTTGCGCCACGTCATCGAGCAGCACGCAGCCGATCGAATCTCGCCCGAGATCGACCACGATCGCCTGCGCGCCGCTCTCGAGCTCAAGCCGCTCATCGAGGCGCGCGTCGGAAAGTCCTGCGACGATCGCCGAGCCGTCGCCCGCCTGCCCGATGCGCCCGATGTGCTAGAGCGCAGGAGCGAGCGGCATCCGTCGCCAACTCCTCGACGAGGACGGCATGATCCGCAGCACAAAGGGTCTCGAGATGCTGTGCGCCGCGACGGCGCGCCCCGGTGTTTCCGTCGCCTCGTGCGATGCGGCCAGGAATCACGCAGCCGCCGATTCGTGAGTGGCGCTCAGGATCGCGAGCAGCGCGGACCGGTCGACCAACTCCACGCGCAGCAGCGCTTCGGCGAGCGCCGCACAGCGGGCCCGCAGTGTCTTGGCGACTCGCTCCTGCGCCTCGAGAAGCAGCTCGTGCACTTCGCGGTCGATCACCTCGCTCGTACGCTCGCTGTAGGCCGGGCGGCTCACCGGGGCGGTCTCGGGCAGATGCAGCGGCGCGCGCCCAGTCTCTAATGTCCCGGGTCCGAGTGCCTTGCTCATGCCAAAGCGTGTCACCATTTGTCGCGCGAGATCGCTCGCGCACTGCAGGTCGTTCTGCGCCCCGGTCGAGAGCTCCACGAAGACGAGCTGCTCCGCGCCGCGGCCGCCGAGCAGCACATCGAGACGGTCGAGGAACTCTCCGTATTTCCGCAGATAGCGGTCCTCGGTCGGCTGCTGCTGCGTGTAGCCGAGCGCGCCGATACCGCGCGGGATGGATGTGCACAGGACCGGTCTCATCGCGGCAGGCTCGCATAGAGCAGGTGCGGCGGCGCTGTACCCAGTACTACGGAGGGAGCGTCGGCCGCGCTTGCATCGGACTCGCCCGCTCCCCCGCACGAGGACCGCATACGCACAGATGCGTATAGGAATCACTGCTCCAGGTGGGAAGATGTTCTCGACCGGCTCTTCGCGCCGAGGTTCACCATGGAGCACCGCTGGGGTACGCGTCATCCGCTCGATATCGTCGTACGGCTCAATGCGCGGCCGCATCTGCTCGCCATTGGACGACTGCGCGATGCGAGCTCGAGCGGCGCCTATGTGGAGACGCCCGCCGCGCCGCCATTGATGTCGCGCATCTACGTCGAGCTCGATTGGGGAGACTTCCGGCGCGCCGAACCGAGTCGCATCGCGGCCTACGTGGTCCGTGACGATGGCGCGGGAATCGGCCTCGAGTGGTGTGACTTCGCGCCGCTGCCGATCGTCGCGCTCATCGAGGACAAGCCGGAGCGTGCTCGATCGGAATCGCGCCCCACGGTGCCCGCACCGGGTACACTCTATCTCCCTGCCCATTGCTTGCCGCGCGCGAGTCACCTGCCAAGCAGTGTCGTCCCTGCCGACCGCCTGCGCGCCTATTGAAAGGGCGGCAATCCGGAGAGCCTACCGTAAACACCGAGCACGGTCGTCAGCAATGGGACCCCGATGACGACCCAGGCGTAAACGCCGCAGGGCCGGTGCGCCGTGTCCTGTGCCAGTGAAGATCGCGAGCCGCACCGTGAGCTCCTGCACGATGTGGAGGACGGGCACGAGGAGCGGCTGCAGCAGCAGCCGGTAGCCCCACTGTGTGCCGCTCTGTGCGGCCGTGATGACGCTGCCGACATCCGTGTCGGCGAACGTGACGACGAGCCCGGGGCCGGGGACCGCGAGAAAAGTCTTCCACGCGGCAGGCGCCGCTTGCGATCGAATCACGATGCGACTCTACCGCATCCGCGGCGAACGGCTCACCGCGAATTTCACGGTATCGAGCGCGAGAGCGAGGATGAAGGCGGCGCCGACGACCGACCATGGCAGCCGCGCCATCAGCCAGCCTTGCGTGGCGAGCGTCGCGATGATGAGCACGTCGGCGGCGGACGAGGTGAGCACCCAGCCGCTCGGACGCGAACTCCAGACCCTGCGCCGGTCACGCACGACGTAGAACGTCGCCTCGCCGACGAAGACCAGCGTCACCGCGGCAAGCGTCCGCAGCGCCGGCCGCTCGAGCCCGAGCTGGAAATAGCTCCACGCGACCACCGCCGTACAAAAGGCCACGTTGCAAAGCGCGAGCAGAAGACGCCGGCGCCGACCGAGCGTTCGCCGAAGCGCGTAGCCCACGCCTTCGGGCGGCATCTCGATGAACGGCTTGCTCGTTTCCATGGTTCAGCTCATCGCGAACGGACAGCACCGAACCCGAGATGCCCTAGCGCCGGCGCACGCCGGCGCGATCGCGAAGCGAATCGTGTACGCGATCTAGGGAATACGGACTTTCCCGTGCGCGGTCGAGGCGCGAATACGTACATCTTCGAATGGCGATGCAGCACCGATTCTCCGAATCTATGCCTGGTGCCATTCCCGCGCCCGAGGGGCGCACCCAGACCATTTGGAGGATGTTTCTCATGACCAGCATGGTACGTTGGGATCCTTTCAGCGAGATGGATCGGCTCTTTAACCGTCTGACGCAGCGATCTTTGTACTCCGGTCCGCGGCTTGCCCTGAGCGACGATGGCGGCTCGAAGCTAGAGTGGTCGCCGGCGGCGGACATCAGTGAGACCGACAAGGAATATGTGGTCCGGGCCGAGCTGCCGGCCGTCAAGAAGGAAGACGTGCACGTGACAGTCGACGGCGGGATGCTCACGATCGAGGGCGAGCGCAAGCAGCAGAAGGAGGATAAGAACGAGCGCTTCCATCGCGTGGAAACCGTCTATGGCATGTTCGCGCGCAGTTTCTCTCTGCCCGAGAACGCCGACACGGCGAATATCAAGTGCGAGATCAAGGACGGCGTCCTCACGGTGCATGTACCCAAGAAGGAGATCGAGAAGCACAAGCCGGTCGAAATCAAGATTCAGTGATCGGTCCTGTCCGCCGACTAGACTGCGAACGAGCGGACGGGATGGGCGGCCGCCCTCCACTCCCCGGGCGGCCGCCCATGTTCCGGCTCCTGCTCTGATGCGACGCGGGTCAACGCGCGTGCACGGCCGGCCCCCTCTGCGCGGCCGAGGATTGTGGCGAAGCGCAGACCGTGCCGACATCGATGCGCGCTCCATCGGCTCGCGCCGGTTTCGATCGCACCGGGACCCGAAACCAGGAGAGCCGCTCGCACGGCCCGGTCCAGCCTTGACATCCTCCCTGACCTGAAGGCCGGAGATTCCTACGGCGCAGCATGAGTGCTCTCATGCCGATTCGCTTCGGTGGGTTTCTGCCGCGCGCGCCGGTACGCAATGCCTCGCTCGCCCCCGCCTCATGAGCATCGGCAGCGACGGGTTCAACGGAGAATTCGTGCCGCGACGGTCGCAATCGCGATCAGAATGAGCGCGAGGATCAGCACGATGCCGCGATGACGAGCATGAGTTCTCATGTGGGTTCCTCCTCGGCCGTCGTTGTCGGTGACGGCTCCTCCTTCTCCTCTTCGGACCTCAACGTCCGAAGTGGCTCGGCCCAATCCTCTGCACTCATCTCTGTTTCGGTATAGCCGAGATCGTCGCGCTCGACATCGTCGACGGGCCCCGTCCAGTCCTCGGGTGCCTCCGCCGAGGTGAGTGGCAAGCCGGACCACGATTCCGAATCGATCTCATCCAGATCGCCGTCGAAATACTGAATCTCTATCGAGCGCGATCCCTCGTCGCAGCCGACAACTTGAAAGATCTCGCCTTTGTCCCAGCGTGTATACCACTGCCCGAGTCGCGGACCGCCGACGCCTGCGTTCATGGACAGACTCCCGTCGTTTGCTGCGAGGACGCTACAGTGCGCGAGCGCCCTACGCGGCGAAATATGGACAATTGCGGATATGCCGTGATGCGCCGCACCTCGCGCCTGCGAGCGGCAACATCCCTGTCGCCGTCTCCAGGCCGGCACTGCGGCAAATCAGCGCCGTGCGTCCGCTCTTGCCTGCGCAACCGCGGCATCGATCTGTGGCTTCGCAGAATCGGTCGCGTTGCGTACGCAGTTGCCGTCTCGCGGCGCCCCTGGGTCTGCGGCGCGGACACCGTGATCGCTGCGACTTCGTCTGCACTCACGGAGGACAGTCCGACCGCACCGAGCAGCAACGCAGAGCCGGCGAGCGCGCTGCCTGCGCCGAGTCCTTGTAGAGCTTTCGAGCGCCACATTTTCAATCTCCTGATGACTGATGGAGTACTTTCCAGGGCTTTCCGGCCTTCGAGTGCGTCCTTACGGTCCGGCGTGAGTGTGATCTGCCCCCCTGCCAATGCAAATCCGCGAATATACCTACCGGATTGCACTTCCCGGATGTACGGTCGGATCAATTGATAGGTAGCTTCACGGATCGTGCGCTCACCGTTGTTCGATTAACGTTCTGCGCATCGCGCCAGAATCGCATCCGAGGCACCTGTGCAACTTCCATTGCAGATCACATTCCGTCACACGGACTCCTCGCCCGCACTCGAGGCGTGCATCCGCAAGCTCGCGGCACGGCTCGAGAAGTTCAGCGGGCGGATCGTGCGATGCCATGTCATCGTCGCGCCGACGCCGTATCACCAGCACCACGGGAGGCTGTTCGATGTTCGAGTCGGCATCACGCTGCCGGATGCGGAGATCGCGATCCGGCGGGCGCATCCGGCGACCCATGCTCACGAAGACGCCTATGTGGCGATACGCGACGCATTTCGGGCCGTTCGGCGTAAGCTCGACGACTACGAGCGCAAGCGGCGACTCGATGTGAAGACACGCGCCGGCGCTGCTTGGCCGGATGACCGGATGAGGTGATGTCCCGGCCTTGCAGCGGCGCCCGCGGCTCGGTCGCATCCGTATTGCACGGCAGCATCGCGGAAACTTCGATGGCCGATTCCGATTCGGAGCGTTACGCTGACAGCCGCTCCACCCGGCGCACGGGAGACTGCCTGTAAAATTTGATGGCATCGTACGTCGCGGTGTAACTTCAGAATCCAGTCCCTGCGGTTCTGGGTCATCATGAATTCGGCGCCATCCGATTTTGCACGCCGCGCGCTCGATGCCGCGCCCGAAGCGATGATCATCATCGACGGCTCGGGAGTCGTTCGCTTCGCCGAGCGGATGCCCTCGCCGCGTTTGCAGGTGCGAACATGTGTTCGAGGAGACAAGGAGACGATTGGGGTACGATATGAACGCAGTCGATTCTGAGAAGCGCAAGGGTCGGCGCGCGAGCAGATCAGTCATCCCGGCGAAGGAGCGCTTGCGACGCCGCACGCCCGCGGAGCTCCCGCGCACCCCCTCTGCGGACATCGGCGCGCACATCGTCGAGCCGCGACGGCCGGCCCCCAAAGAATGAGCCGCGGACAGATATGAAGGCGCGAGACGTGATGCACAGAGGCGTAGCGACGGTGATGCCCGAAGCGCCGCTCGCAGAGGCCATCGGGATCATGGTCGCAAAGCGCATCAGCGGCCTTCCGGTCGTCGATGCCGCGGGCGCCGTCGTCGGTATCCTGACCGAAGGCGATCTCCTGCGACGTGCCGAGACCGGCACGCAGCTCGAGAGCGAGGGGTGGCGCGCCTGGCTCGCAGGACCCGGCCGGGGCGCGCAGGATTACATCCGCGCACATGCGCGCAAGGTCGGCGAAGTGATGACCCAGCCGGTCGTGATGGTGGACCCTGACGCTGCGTTGGCGGAGATCGTCGCATTGATGGAATCGCGCGGTATCAAACGCGTCCCGGTGCTCGAAGCCGATCGGCTCGTCGGCATCGTGAGCCGCGCAGACCTGCTTCGTGCGCTCGAACGGCTCCTGCCAAAGACCGAGACTCAGGCCGTTGCCGGTGCCGAGCTGCGCCGACGCGTCCTCGGCGAGCTCGACAAGCAGCGCTGGTCGCCTCGCTCCTACCTCGACGTAAAGGTGGAGCGGGGTGTGGCGGAGCTGCTGGGGCTCGTCACGGACCCGCGCCAGCGCGACGCGCTACGCGTGCTTGCCGAGAACGTGCCAGGCGTTCGCGGCGTCGTCGATCACCTGACATGGATAGAGCCTTACTCCGGGATCATCGCCGAGGCGCCGGCGGATCGCTGAGCACGCGCTGCTTGAGACCCATGACGTAGGCGGCGACCGCGGAAGCAGTGTCGGGCGCCATCATCAACTCCGGCATCGTCATCGGAAAGGCGGCAGGAAGCTCCGGTACGCCGGGCGGCGCGCGCGGTATGCCCCGGTTCAAGGCTCCGCGACGAGGTCGACCACCGGCGTGAGAGCCGTGCGGTCCGATTCGCGTACTCGCTCGGTCGTGAGTCTGAAGGATCGGTCGAGGGACTCACGCGGCCATACGTGAAGCTACGGATGGCGGACCTGCAGCTGTTGCGTGATCGTCGTCCCGCATGCAAGAAAGGTCGTTCACGATCGGAGTGGCTCTCGCGCTGGCGACGGCACTTGCACTGATCACGTCGCTCGCACCCACCATGTCCGTCGCGATATCGGAGACGAGCCAGACGCTCGACGATGCGTTGCGGCTCGAGCCCCGCCTCGACCACGGCGCCGATACCTTCGACACGTGCGCTGCCTGTCATGGAGCGAATGGCTGGGGCGCCTCGGACGGCTCCGTGCCGGCCATCGCCGGTCAGTCCGTTCCGGTGCTCATCAAGCAGATCGTCGAGTTTCGCTACGACGCGCGGCACAGCATTCGCATGCAGCACTTCACGGATCGTCATCATCTCGCGACGCCGCAGGACGTCGCCGATGTTGCCGCCTACATCGCGAGTCTCCCACCGCGGCAGCCGCCTGCCGTACCGAAGAATCCTCCTGCCGGACAGGGCGCGAGCTTATTCGCCGATTTCTGCGCGAGCTGCCATGGCCAACGCGCCGAGGGCAGCGCGGCCAAGCGGGTCCCTCGGCTCGCCGCTCAACACGTACAGTACCTGCAAGGGCAATTGCACGATGCGGCGGAGGGGCGCCGCCCCAGCATGGGACGTGATCACGCGCGCCTACTCGCGCCGCTGAGCCGCGATGACATCGATGCCATCGCGCAGTATCTGGCGGGTCTTGCGCCCACACAGCGCGAATCCCGGCGCCTCTCGGGCGCAGGCGCCATCGGCGTGGGCGAGCCCGAGCGATGATCACTCAATCAGGAGGACCTGCTCAGGAGAGCTCACACCGATTTCACACGGGTCGTCGAAGCCGAGCTGAGGTGGGCGCCATCAACAACGAGCTCACCATCTGCACGTGAGATCTGCGGCCTGACGAGAGGGGCGGAATCATCGACTCCGCACCAGCGAAGTTGGCAGAGCGTGATGGGGTGCTCCGCCGAAGAGCGGCGCGCCGGCCGCACCTGTAGCCCCCGACGCCGGATCGGTTCGCCGCAAGGTCCGCGAGGATGCGGCGGAAAGGGTATTGCAGCAGCGGAAGCCGAGGTGATAGTTGGCGTGGCTGTGCAAGTCCATGAACCGGCTGCCGTGCCAGAAGGGCGCGCGCCACCGGCACCAGTCCGGATGCGCGCGGTACGTACCGAAGATGAACCAGCTGCCCTTCATCTCCGTGTAGCCGAGCGTCACGCTGCCACGCTGCGACATTTGAGCCGGGGCGAGGGGCAGATTCATGTGCTCGGCGACGTTGCCGTTGAGATCGTAAACCTCGAGCGGGCTGCGGCAGCCCGGGAAGCTCCCATCCGGATACGTGTTCGAACCGCAGCCCGTCCGGCTGCCGCCGTTGCAGCCCGGTGTCTTGACGCTGCCGGTCGCGCAGATGCCACGCTCGTACTCCCGGCCGTAGCTCCAGCGCTTGTCGGCCTTGTGCGCTCGGTTGTGCGCCTCGCGCATCCGGCGGATCGCGACCACGGGCGGCACGCCCTTCGCGAGATCGAAGCGGTAGTCCGGCGGCTCCCATGCGCCCTGGCATGCGTCCTCCCATTCGTCGGCATCACACATCCGCTTGCCCTCCGCGGCGCAGATCTCCGCCGCCTCCCGCGCCTTGACCCAAACGACGGGGTAATCGCAGGGGACGTCCTGGCACTCGATTTGATCGATGCAGGCTTTCGCCTATTTCGGCCGCTGCGTGCGCGGGTCGTAGAGCGGTGCCATGTATTTGCGTCCGCAGATGCGCTCGAAGCGTAGATTGGCGTAGGTCAGGTGCGCGGCGTCGAGCTTGGCCGGGCATTGACCGCGCGTCATCGGATGGTGCGTAATCGCCGGATTACCCTGTCCGATCACAGGCGAGCCGCCAAAGATCGCGCGAATCCTCGCAACTTGCCCATCGCTCAGCCCATGGACCTGCTTGCGCTCGGTGAGCAGCCGCGCGTTCTCGGCCTCGCGAGTGTCGCGCGCGGGTGCCGCACGAGCGGTTGGTCCGATCAGCGCCGATCCGATCAGCGCCGGTCCGACGAGCATCGCCGCCGCGACGCCGGCCATCGAGTTCCGCAAGATTGCGGATACTGTCGCCGTCTTGCGCATCAGGGCCGCTCCCGCTCGGTCAGATACAAGAAATCGCGCTCGTCCGGCGCGGCGAGAAATCGCGGAGCGAGCCCTTCTCGCGTTCGACTGTCCCACTGCTTCATGCCTTGCACGAGATGCTCGACGAGCCGCTCGCGGTCGCGATGCACATAGATGGCGAGGCAAGTGTGCTCGAGCGCGTTCATGTCGAGCTGCATCGCATAGCGACACTGGTAGGCTTGGAAGATACCGGCCCTCGCAGAAGGCGTCGCCGCCGAGAAGTATCCATAGAGGAGGAAGCGGCGCGATCCCGTCTCTTGCAGGCACGCGCCGGCACGCAGCGTCCGCAACACCTCGCTCGCAGAGCCTGACCAGTTGCCGGGTCCCCACAGGTTCACGAGCGAGCCCGGCACGCCGCGACCGAGCGCCGGATCGTACTCGACGAGCGGAACGCCGTTCTGGCGCGCATAGCGAATCGCCTCGAGCGACGCATTGCTGCCCGGCGTCCAGGTTCTCATCTCGACACGACCGTCGTTCATCACGAAGAGCGTCGCGAGCCCTGGTTGGAGTTTGCTGAGAATCACACCCTCCTGAATGAAGCCGTAATGGCTGCCGTGATTCACGAGCGCGAGGGGGCCGTATCGGAAGGCGCCGTGCTCGCGCTTGAACCCGCCCGCGAAGGTCGCGACGGTGCGATCCACGTCCGCCGGAATCACCAGCCCATTGAGAACGAGCGGCGCTGAACTGCCGACTCCATTTCTCGGCAATATCGACAGGGGTTGGCGCGCTCGCGTAGACGTCCCGCAGATCGCGTACGGCGTACCAGCGGCCGGGCGCGAAGCCGGCGGCGTGCAAGCGAGCGTCCCCGGACGCTTGACTTCGCGCTGAAGTAACGCGTCGCGATAGACCTGCTCCTTCACGAAGGAGATGATCTCCTCGCCCCCGTAGACATGATCGCGCAGGAAATCGGTGATCCGTTCGAGCGATGTGGCAGCGCCGCGGCAGCATGCACCACGATGTCGATGTCGCGCAGCGCCTCCGACACCGCAGCCGCATCGCGCACATCTCCGTCCACGACATCGACCGCGGAGCGCTCGGGATACGCAAACGGCGCGATGTCGAGCTTGCGGACCGCGGCTCCGCGCTCGAGGAGATAGCGGCACAGGTTGATGCCGAGGAATCCTGCGCCACCGGTGATCAGATATCGACTGGGCATGAGCGAGCGAGGAGCGAGCGATTGCAGCAGGAAGCGCCGATTCGATGGATGCAGGGCCATTGTGCCGTGGCTGCCCGAGCCAGGCATTCGCATAAGTACGGACGCGGCGCGCAGGAGCGGGGACGTACGATTCGCTGCACTCGAGGAGTCTCCGATGTCACTACATCAGTTTGCCGACCGCACGGAGGCGGGCATCGAGCTTGCGCTCCGCGTGAGCCGCGTGCGGCTTCGTACGCCGCTGATCGTGCTCGCCCTGCCGCGCGGGGGAGTTCCGGTTGCGTACGAGGTGTCGCAAGCGCTGCACGCGCCGCTCGACGTGCTCGTCGTGCGCAAGATCGGCATGCCGGGTCAGCCCGAGCTCGCGATCGGCGCGATCGCGTCGGGAAACATCGTCGTACGCAAGCCGGGCGCCGCGGTGCGTTACGGACCGGACCGCCGGACATTCGCGTTGCTCGCGGAGCGCGCAGGCGCCGAGCTCGAGGGGCGCGAGCGCAGCTACCGAGGAAATCGGCCGCCGCTCATGCTGAGCGGCAAGACCGCGATATTGGTGGATGACGGACTGGCGACCGGTGCGACTATGCTTGCCGCCATCCGCGCTGCTCGCAAAGCGGGCGCGTCATCGATCGTCGTCGCCGCCCCCGTCGCTTCGGATGAGGTGAGCGCGCTCGTGGAAGCAGAAGCCGACGCGCTCGTGCTGCTGCAGATGCCGGCGGAATTGCAGTCGATCGGCGAGTGGTATCGCGATTTTGCGCATGTGGATGACGCCGAGGTCCGTTCGCTCCTGGAGAGAGCGCAGCCGCCATCGCGGACCGCGCCGGCCTGAGTCCGGCGCACGGGTCTCGGCGCGAGTCTCGGCGCCTCCGTTGCGGCGTCAGTCTCCGTGCGGCCAGCGCGGTGCCAGCCTGCGGAAACGGCAATGCAACAGCTGCCGGCTCTTTCCACCCTCGGCTGGGTGCAGCGCGAGGCCGTGCTCGGCGAGCTCGAACTGGTAGCCCAGCGCCTCCGCAAGCCGATCTGCACTGAAACGGACGACCGGCATGCCACCGCGTTCCTCGGGAGCCTCCGGCCCGGAGGCGCTGATCACGAGATGTCCTTCAGGTCGCAGCGCATACTGCACCGTCTCGATGTACCGCTGCCGATCGTCCGCATGCGTGAGGCGGTCGAAGTAGCCCCGATCGTGCCAGAGGGCATAGCGACGGTCCGGGTGGAACTCGAGCGCGTCGGCCTCCATCAGGGTCACATCGCGCGCCAGATCGCCCAACGCTTCGCGCAGCTTCTCGAGCGCCTCCACGGAGGGGTGCAGGATCGTCAGGTCCCGATGTCCGGCGCCAACGAGCGCTGCCACGAGGTGCGCATCCACGTCACCGACCCCGATGATCGGATCGTCGGGACTCAGTCGACAGGCGCGAATGAGCTCGACGGACTTGGCGCTCGGGCTCCCCGAGCCGCTGGCCGGAATTCGAGTGCTCGTATCGAAGCCTGTTCGTTCGATGTCAACCATCACGTGCCTCCCGGGCGTATGCCCCTCCCGGACCCATGATCCTCGCGGCGGTGCGGAGCCGAGGGATCAAAGCCGCGGCGCACCTGCAACTCCGCCAGCTCGATTCCCGGGTGTCCATGCGCATCGACCCCGAGTACCTACGTAGTCCTCCTGATTGTGTGGCCGGGCCGAACCGTCTGAGATCGCCTTGATTGTCGCGAGGAATGCCATGACTGCCAAACAAGTGCTCTTCCGGTCCGCCGCGCGCGAGAAGGTGCTGCGCGGCGCTGCCCAGCTCGCGGATGCGGTGCGCATCACGCTCGGACCGAAGTCCAAGTCCGTACTGATCCAGAAGAAATGGGGCGCGCCCATCATTTGCAACGACGGTGTGACGATCGCCAAGGAGATGGAGCTCGAGGATCCGGAGGAGAATCTCGGCGCGCAGATGCTACGCCAGGCAGCCGAGAAGACCGGTGATGTGGTCGGCGATGGGACCAGCACCTCGACAATCCTCGCGCAAGCGATCTACGCGGACGGCGTGCGCAACGTCGCGGCAGGCGCGAGCGCGATCGATTTGAAGCGCGGCCTCGACCGCGGGCTCGAGGCGGCGGTCGCGGCGCTGAAGGCCATGGCCAAACCCGTCGGCAGCCGCAAGGAGAAGGCACAAGTCGCGACCATCTCCGCGCACAACGACCCGACGATCGGCGAGCTCGTCGCGGATGCCATGGAAAAGGTCGGCGGCGACGGTGTCATCACCGTCGAGGAATCGAAGACCACCGAGACGGCGCTCGAGGTCGTCGAGGGCCTGCAGTTCGACCGCGGCTATCTCTCACCCTACTTCGTCACCGACACCGCGAGCATGGAAGCCGTGCTCGAGAACGCGTACGTCCTCATCTGCGATCGCAAGCTCAACGTCTTGAAGGACATGCTGCCGCTGCTCGAGCAGGTGGCGAAGTCCGGCAAGCCCATTCTCTTCATCGCCGAGGAGATCGAGGGTGAGGCACTCGCGACGCTCATCGTCAATCAAATTCGCGGGGTTCTGAAGAGCTGCGCCGTCAAGGCGCCCGGCTTCGGCGACCGCCGCAAAGCGATGCTGCAGGACATTGCCGCTCTCACGGGCGGAGAGGTGATCTCGGAGGAGCTCGGCATCAAGCTCGAGGACGTAGAGCTCGGTCAGCTGGGCCGCGCCAAACGCATCGTCGCCGACAAGGACAATACGACGATCATCGGCGGCGAGGGCGAGAAGCCGAAGATCGAGCGTCGGATTCGCATGATCCGCAAGGAGATCGAGGATACCAAGAGCGACTACGACCGCGAGAAGCTCGAGGAGCGACTGGCGAAGCTCTCCGGGGGTGTCGCGGTCATTCGTGTGGGGGCACCATCGGAGTCGGAGATGAAAGCGAGGAAGGAGGCGCTCGACGATGCGATAAGCTCGACGAAGGCGGCCGTCGCGGAGGGCATCGTGCCGGGTGGCGGCCTCGCGTTGCTGCGTACGACCGCCGCCGTCGGCGCGGTCGAGGCACAATGTGCGGGGGATGAGCGCACGGGAGTTCAGGTCCTGCGGCGAGCGCTCGAAGCGCCCACGCGCCAGATCGCGGAGAATTCGGCCGCCGATGGAGGTGTCGTGGTCGATCGGATGCTGAACGGCACCGGCAATACCGGTTTCGATGCCGCGCGCAAGCAGTTCGTCGATCTCTTCGAGGCTGGCATCGTCGATCCGGCAAAGGTCGTACGCACGGCGCTCGAGAACGCCGTCTCGGTCGCGAGCGTTCTGCTCCTCACGGAAGCCACGATGACCGAGCGCCAGGAGAAGCCCAAGGACCGCGGTCCGGCGGAGCCCGAGATTTGACGAAGGGGCCGATCAGGAGGGACTCGCGAGCTTGAAAGTGCGCGTGCGGTCGTCGTATTCGAACGCTTCGGCGTAGCGCCCCCAGGCGATCACCGTCCGCAGCGTCTCGCTCGCCTCGCGGCGCGTGAGATGATCCTCGAGCTCGAGCTCGAAGCGCTCGCGCGGCGCATCGTGGCTCGCGCGCTCTTCCAGCACTTGCCGGATGTGGCCGGCGAGCGGCACGCAGCGCAGCAGGTGCTCTCGGAAGAGTCGCTTGCGCTCATCCCGCTCGGCTCTCTCGAGCACGCGCCCGGTCGCGGTGAGCTTGATCCGCCCATCGGTGAGCTCCGCGAGCGCGAGGAGGTGCAAAGCGGCCGCAAGCGGCAGCAGCTCGCCCGTCGATAATCCGAGCCGTCGCGCGATGGTGGAAAGGTTCCCCTCGCCGTTGAATGTCGGAGACGCCAACCGTTTCAGAAAGCCCCATAGCCTGTTGATAGCCGCGTGCGGGAGCGGCTGCATCCGCCCGCCCAGCAGGCGGCGTTGCGGGCCGAGGGATTCGGTGAGGCGCGTCGTGAGCGTTGCGTAGAGGTCATCGACGATCGCACGAAACGCGGCATCGAGGCGATTGCGCGGATGCGGCAGCGGCACGGCGATCTCGGCCGCGATGCGCCCTGGATTCGAGGCGAGCACCAGTATCCGGTCGCACATCAGAACCGCCTCCTCGATGTTGTGGGTAACGAGGAGCACCCCCCGCGTGGCGAGTTGCCGCTCGACCCACAGATCGAGGAAGTCGGTGCGCAGTGTCTCGGCCGTCAGCACATCGAGCGCAGAGAACGGCTCGTCCATGAGCAGCAGTGCCGGCTCGCCGACGAGCGCCCGCGCGAAGCCCACCCGCTGGCGCATCCCGCCCGAGAGCTCCCGCGGATAGGCGCTCTCGAAGCCATCGAGGCCGATGAGATCGATTGCCGCCGTCGCTCGTCGCCTGGCCTCCTCGATCGGCAGGGCGAGCGCGTCGAGGCCGAGCTCGACGTTCTGGAGCACCGTGAGCCAGGGGTACAGTGCGAACGTTTGAAAGACCATCCCGATGCCTTCCGCTGGCCCCTCGAGCGGGGTGCCGCGATAGACGACTTTCCCTGCCGTCGGCTTAGCGAGCCCGGCGGCGACTCTAAGAAGCGTCGACTTGCCCGAACCGGATCGACCCAGCAAGCCGAGGATCTCTCCCTCGTGTACCGTCAGGTCGACGTCTGCCAGCACCGGCAGCGGCGCCCCAGAGGGGCGCGCAAAGGCCATGCAGATGTTGCGCAGATCGATCAGTGGGCGCTCGCACGACGGGGGATGCGGGGGCGCATCGCGGCGGGCGCTCGCCTCGCGGGACAGGGTCGCCTTGGGTTCTACGCTCATGGGTTCTACGCTCAGGCGTACTGCGCTCAGTCGAGCCGCGTCCGCCGCGCGGCGAAGCGATAGAGCGGCTGCCACAGGAGCGTGTTCATGACGATGACCATGAGGGACATCGCGGCGACGCCGAGGGCGATCCGCGGGAAGTCGCCGGCGAGCGTGCGGTCGGCGATATAGGCGCCGAGGCCGCCGCCCGAGAGGCGCGTCGATCCCCACCTCACCGCCTCCGCCACGATGCTGGCATTCCAGGCGCCGCCGGCAGCCGTGATGGCACCGGTCACATAGTAAGGAAAGACGCCAGGCAGCATCACCGCCAGCCACCAGCTGCCCCGACGCACGCGCAGGCTCGCCGCGGCCTCCCGCAGATCGGAAGGATAGGCGCTCGCGCCAGCGATCACGTTGAAGAGGATGTACCACTGTGTTCCGAGAATCATCAAGGCGCTGAGCCAGACGGCCGGCTGCAGATGAAAGCGCAGGATGAGGAACACGGCGAACGGGAAGAGGAGGTTCGCCGGAAAGGCAGCGAGGAACTGCGCGAGCGGCTGCACCCGCTGAGTCCAGCGGGGCCGCAAGCCCACGAGGATCCCGATCGGCACCCACACGACCGAGACGAGCGCCGTCAAGACGAGAACCCGCCACAAGGTGAGCACGCCCTGCGCCGCCACGGCGCCGACGTCACGCCACCCGAGTACGGAGTGTGCCGTGTGATACAGTACCCAAGCGATTGATGCGCCGGCCGCCGCGGGGGCGCAGTACCCCAGCGCCGTCGCGAGCGGTTCGGGGACCCGGACGGATGATGCGAAGCGGCGCAAGCGTGCCGGCGGAACGAATCGAGCGCGCGCTGCGCGCTCGAGCGCGCGCCTGATCGGCTCGCGCGCGATCCCCAGAAGCTGTGAGCCACCCACCACCTCGGCGATTCGGCTTCGCGGCGCCTCGACCGTCGCCGCCTGCTCGACGCGAAACTTGTCGGCCCAGGCGACGAGCGGTCGGAAGATGATTTGATCGCAGAGCAAGATGGCGACGCTCATCGCGACGACCGCAAAACCCACCGCTTTCAGATCGTGCGCTGCGATCGCCTGCGCGACGTAGGAGCCGACGCCCGGGAGGGCAATCTGCAGACTTCCGACCGAGATCGCTTCCGAGGCGACGACGAAGAACCAGCCGCCCGACATCGACATCATCGAGTTCCAGACGAGCCCCGGCACCGCGAAGGGCACCTCGAGACGCCAGAACCGCTGCCAAGCCGACTCGCGCACGCTGCGGCTCACCTCGTCGAGATCGGCGGGCACGGTCTTGAGCGCCTGATAGAAGCTGAAGGTCATGTTCCACGCCTGGCTCGTGAATATCGCGAAGATGGCTGCGAGCTCCGCGCCGAGCATGTGGTGCGGCGCGAGTGCGACGAAGAGGGACACCGTGAACGAGAGATATCCCAGAACGGGCACGGACTGCAGCACATCGAGCACGGGGATCAGTATCCGCTCGGCCCGCGGGCTCTTCGCGGCCCAGGGCGCATAGGTGAGCGTGAAGAGCAGCGAGGCGAGAAGCGCCGCCATCATCCGGGTGACCGTGCGCAGCGTGTAGCCGGGCAACGCCGCCGCCGAGAGTGAGATCGCCTGCGGATGGCCGCTTGAGAGCGGCGCCACCAGTCCGCGGACGCCGCTGCCGATGGCGACGAGCGTGCCGAGCACGAGCAGCGCTGCAACCGCCTCACGCCACAGCGCCCGCGGCCTGCGCCCCGTCAGGCCGTCCACGGACGAGTCAGAGGACCGCACGCTCGCGCCGTGCGGGCCGCGTCGCGCAGCGCAAGCCGATCAGCGAGCCGATCGCGAGCGACGCACAGAGTGCCGTCGCGACGGCCCCGGCGAGCGACCCGAGCCACTCACGCAGCCGGACGAGCCCCGCTACGAGCTCCGCAGTGTGCTCCCGCATGGATTCGGCGGATATCGCCATGATCGGCTTCCTCTCCCAGTCGCTGAAATGCGACCCGCTCACGAGCATCGCACCCGAGAGTCCCGCTCGCGATCAGCAATTTCCGAAGTCGGCACGCGGGGTGTCGTTGTCCCGCGCGGGAGGATTTGTACGTATCCCGGCGCGGGGAGTACGAATTTCCCAGTCCCGGACGAGTTGGAATGCTGCGCCGAGCGAGCCGACGGGCTGCGCTTCGAGACACGAGGATATCGCCATGACGACGCGCCGAATCCCTGCACCGATGCTCTACGGACGAGACCCCCGCGCCCGCTGGCTGCGCGCGCTCCTATCCACCATCGATGACGCCGCGGCGGGCTGGTGCCGCGATCACTGGCACCACGGGACCCTCCCTGCCCTGCAGCCCGCGTACTGCACACGCGCCAGGATTCTCACGCGGCGCGCCGGGGACCGATCTCGAGCGCGCTGAGCGCCGCAGCGCGCCCGAGCGCCCGAGCGCGCTCGAGCGCCGCGCCGAGCGAGTGAGCTCAGGGCGGCTCGTCGCGCCGCGCTTCCTGCCCAGTCTCGAGCACCTCGTACCACATGGCGTTGAGGATGCCGAACGCGAGCGCAAGCCCTAGCCCCAGAATCCAGCTGAAATACCACATGTGGGATCACCTCCGCAGTCGAGCGCCTCTGGCCCTCGCCGGCGCCCGCTTCAATACGAGCCGGTGTGGCGGCGCAGCTCCTCGAGCGTGATCCGCCCCTTGAGCACGCGGAACACCCATGCCGTGTACGCGAGCACGACGGGCAGAAATACCACGACGGCGAGGAGCATGATGTAAAGTGTGCGAGCGCTGCTCGATGCGTCCCACACCGTCAGGCCGTGGTCGGGCTGCGAGGATGACGGCATCAAGAACGGGAAGAGCGCGATACCAGCGGCGAGGATCGTGCCGCCTTGCACCAGGGCCGTCGCGAGGAAGGCGGCGCCGTGACGGCGCGCGGCGAGCAACCCCGCGGCGGCGAGCGCGGCCAGAACGGCTCCCGCCGGCGCGATCCAAAGCCCGGGATGCGCACGGTAGTGGTCGAGCCAGGCTCCTCGCGCCACCTCGACGGACTTCGAGAGCGGACTCGACGGGCCGAGCGGATGCGCCCCCGACGCGATGCGCTGTCCCTCGATCCCGGCAGCCAGCCACACGCCCGCCGCGACGAAACACACCACGAACACGAGTGCGGCGAGCCGCCCCACGCCGCCTGCGCGCGCGGATAGGGGCTCCTCCGTCTTGAGCGCCGCGTAGGCTGCTCCGTGGAGCACCAGCATCGAGAGGCTCACGATACCGGCGAGCAGCGCGAAGGGATGCAGGAGGTTCCAAAATCCACCCGTATACACCGGACGCTGCAACCCATCGAAATGGAACGGGAGTCCCAGAAAGAGATTCCCGAACGCGACGCCGAACAGCAGCGCCGGCAGCGCGCCTCCGATCGTGAGCGCCGCGTCCCAGACGTTGCGCCACCGAGGGTCTGCGATCTTGTCGCGGAAGCCGAATCCGACCGGCCGCAGAATGAGCGCCGCGAGCACCAGGAACATCGCCGGATAAAGCGCGGAGAAGGAAGCCGCGTAGAGCAGCGGCCAGGCCGCGAAGGCTGCCCCCCCGCCCAGGATGAACCAGACCTGATTGCCCTCCCAGACGGGCTCGATCGACCCGAGCAGCGCCCGACGCTCCTCGTCGGTGCGCCCGATGAACCGGAAGACCGCACCGACGCCGAGGTCGAACCCGTCCGTGACGGCAAAGCCGATGAGCAGCGTTCCGAGAAGGGCCCACCAGATGAGGCGCAGCGCTTCGTAATCGAGCATGGCGATTCTCCGTCGAGAGCCCGTCAATGGGTGTCTTCGAGTTTGGTCGTCTCCGGGTGCGCAGGTCCGGGCTCCTTCTCGATCGGCACCGGCTCGCGAGTCCGCGGCCTAGGCCAGTAACCGAGCCCATCCGGTCCTTGCCGGACCATGCGCATCATCAGGTAAGCATCGACTCCCGCGAGCGCAGAATAGAACACGACGAATGCGCCGAGCGAGACGGCCACGTTCCAGAGCGGCACGGGCGATGCGCCGAGGAACGTCGGCAGCACCCCGTCGATCGCCCAGGGCTGCCGACCGTACTCCGCCACGACCCAGCCGAGCTCGGCGGCGACCCACGGCAGCGGCAGGCTGAAGAGCGCGACGCGTAGAAAGCCGCGATGGCGCTCGAAGGCGTGCCGCGCCGACAGATAGAAGGCGGTGCTGAAGAGGACGATGAAGAAGAAGCCGAGCCCGACCATGAGCCGGAAGCACCAGAAGAGCACCGGCACGTCCGGCACGGTGGACCATGCCGCCGCCTCGATCTCCCGAGCGCTCGCCCTGCTCGGATCGCTCGTGTACCGCAGGAGCAGCATGCCGTAGCCGAGATCGGCCGCATGAGAGGCAAAGCGGGCGCGAGCCCCGGGGTCGTCCGGGCTGCGCCGCAGCGCCTCGAGCGCCTCGTACGCCTCGATGCCGCTCGTGATTCGCCTCCTCGCCCGCGCGACGAGGTCCGGGATGCCGAGCACCGGCTCATCGATCGAGCGCGTCGCAATGAGCCCGAGCATCCACGGCACGGCGACTCGCGCGTGTGTCGTGCGCGCGGCCATGTCCGGGAACCCGAACACGGTGAAGGAGGCAGGCGGCGTCTCGGTGCGCCACTCGGCCTCGATCGCGGCGATCTTCATCTTCTGGTTCGTGCTGGCGGTGTAGCCCGATTCGTCCCCGAGCACGACGACCGACAGCGAGCAGGCGAGCCCGAAGCTCGCCGCGACCGCGAGCGAACGTTTGGCGAGCTCGATGTTGCGGCCGCGCAGCAGGTACCAGGCGCTGATCGAGAGGACGAACACGGAGCCGACCACGTAGCCCGCGGCGACGGTATGAACGAACTTCGATTGTGCGACGGGGTTGAAGATCACCTGCGAGAAGGATACGAGCTCCATGCGCATCGTCCGGAAATCGAACCGTGCGCCGACGGGGTTCTGCATCCACGCGTTCGCGATCAAGATCCAGAGCGCCGAGAGACTGGAGCCGAGCGCGACGAGCCCAGTCACGACGAGATGCCCGACCTTGGAGAGCCGCTCCCAGCCGAAGAAGAAGAGGCCGACGAACGTCGACTCGAGGAAGAACGCCATCAGCCCCTCGATGGCGAGCGGTGCGCCGAAGACATCTCCGACGTAGTGCGAGTAGTACGACCAGTTCGTCCCGAACTGGAACTCCATGGTGATGCCGGTCGCTACGCCCATCGCGAAATTGATCCCGAAGAGCAATCCCCAGAACTGGGTCATCCGCTTCCAGATCTCCCGTCCGGTCATGACGTACACCGCCTCCATGATCACGAGAATCATGGACAGGCCGAGCGTGAGCGGAACGAAGAGGAAGTGATAGAGCGCCGTGAGCGCGAACTGCAGGCGCGAGAGATTCACCACCACGAGATCGGTCATCATCGGCAACCTCCCGATCGCTCAGCCACGGAAAAACAGCGCCCAGAGCAGCGCGAGCGCGGCGAGCTTCGCCGCAAGCAGCCACGCGAGCTCCCTGCGCAGCCGCTGCCGCCAACCACCGCCCGCGCTTTGCGTCACGGCACTCGAGCGCGCGTCTTGCATCACAGCGCTCCCACGGCATGCGCGAGCCTCAAGTGCGCGAGCGCCTCATCGAGGACCGCGTCGTCGCGGTCGCTCGCCGCTCGCACCCGCAGCGCCACGGCATCGAGTACCTGCGTGTTCGTGCCCATGCCGGCGCCATATAGCTCGCGCGTGTCGCGCAGGTTCTCATCGGCCTGAGATACGGCTTCGCGCGAAGCCGTGAGGCGCGCCTGCGCTGCGCTCACGTCGAGCCAGGCCTGACGCACCGCAAGCTCGATCTGCGAGCGCAGCTCCTCGAGCCGGCGGCGTGCCGCACTGCTCTCGCTCTCGAGGGCCGCCGCGCGATTGCGTGCTTGGCCGCCGTCGAACAGGCTCCACGTGAGCCCCACGCCGACGGAGACGAAGTTCTCGCGATCGAGGATCTGATTGTCGATGTGCGTGTAGCCGCCCGTGAGGGCGACGTGTGGAAGCATCTGGCCGCGCTCGGCGCGCGCCCGCGCCGCGAGCGCATCGGCCTGAGCCATGAGGGACTTGACCTCGCTGCGTGCAGCGAGCGCGCGCTGCACGAGCCGTGCGACCGGCTGAGCGGAGAGCGTCGTATCCACGGGCAGCCGCTCGTCGAGCTCGACGTTGCGATCGAGGGGCTCGCCGATGCGCCGGTTGTACGCGGCGAGCGCGAGCGAGACGGCATTCGCCGCCCGCACTCTGTCCTGCTCCGCGTCGGCGAGCGCGACACGGGCGGCGAGCAGATCGGCTCTCGAGACGAGCTCGCGCCCGACCATGCTCTGAACGTCGTGCACGTGGGCGCTCAGGCTCGCGACGCGCGAGTCCGCCGCATCGAGTGCACGCCGCGCGCGCAGCACATCGACGTAGGCCTGTGCGACCTCCAGTTTCACGTCGGCGCTCGTCGCCTGCTCCGCCTCCGTCGACGCCATTGCAGCCCGATGCGCCGCTTCGATGCCCGCGGAAATGGCCCCGCCGGCATAGAGCGGGAGCTTCACTTGAACGCTGCCGCTCACGAGCTGATCGTCCTTGAAGAGGGGCCCCGATTGGAACGCACCGCCCGGCGTCGCGACATCGAACCGTGGTGCGGCATCGAGACGAGTAAATCCGGCGTTCGCATCGAGCGCGGGCCACCGGGCCCCTCGGGCCGCACGCTCGCCCGCGCGTGCGCCCGCCACGTCGGCCTGCGCGGCGGCGAGCGTGTGGTCCCGGGCGAGCGCGAGCCGCCAGGCATCCTCGAGCGTCTCGCCGAGCACGGCTCGCGGTGCGCCCGCGGCCGCGGCGAGCGCCAGCGCGCCCGTGATCCCGGCCGCCATCGCCCGCACTCGCTTCATCGGCCGACCTTCTTGAGCGTCACGATCCCGAGCGCCCGCAGCACGTACCGCTCGTAGACGGGCGTAACCGAGCCCGTGCGAATCTTGCGCAGGAAGTACTTCTCGAAAGCGATCTTCGCGAGATGGACCCACTTGCCGACCTTGGCCCACGTCACGTTGCGCGGCGGGATCTCGGGCAGCGCCACGAACGCGGCGCCCGTGTCGCCGAAGTCGGCGAGGCAGATCGCATTCCAGGTCGCCTGCGCGGTCGCGGGCGTCCCGGCGATCTGCGCAGCGATGTTCTCGCAGATGGCCGTCACCATCGATTCGATCATATAGCCGGTCTTCGGTGCACCGGTCGCCACCGGCGTCGCCTCCACTGGCGGGATCGCGACGCAGACGCCGGCGGAGTAGATGTTCGGATATTGCTTGGAGCGCTGGTGCTCATCGACGAGCACGAACCCGCGCGGATTGCTCAGGCCCGGAACGCTCGCGACGGCGTCGACGCCCTTGAAGGCCGGGAGCACCATCGCGTATTTGAACGGCAGCTCGTGCGCTCGCTTCGGCTTGCCGTCTTCATCATGCTCGATCACGCTCATCGAGCCGTCCGCGACGTTCGTGATCTTCGCGTTCGTGATCCATTTGATGTGCCGCTGCCGCAGCTGCGACTCCATGAGCCCCTTGCTGTCGCCGACGCCGCCGAGGCCCATGTGGCCGATGTACGGCTCGCTCGTCACGTAAGTCATGGGTACGCGGTCGCGGATCCTTCGCTTGCGCAGGTCGGCGTCGGCGATCATCGCGAACTCGTAGGCGGGTCCGAAGCAGCTTGCGCCCGCGGCCGCGCCCACGATCATCGGTCCCGGATTCTCGAGGAAGGCTTGGTACTGCGCGTGCGCCCGAACGGCATGCTCCTGCGTGCACACGGACTGCGTGTAGCCGGCAGGCCCGAGCCCCGGCACCTCCTCGAAGGCGAGCTTCGGACCCGTCGCGATGACCAGGTAGTCATAGGGCAAGGTCTGCCCGCTCGCGAGCGTGACGCGATTGTTCGCCGCATCGATCTTGATGACGGCATCGGCGACCCATTCGATGCCCTTCGCCGCGAGCGGTCCCGCGAGCGCGACGCGTGTCGCGAGCGAATCGCGCCATCCGACCGCGATCCAGGGATTGGATGGGGTGAACTCGAGGTACGGCGAGGAGCCGATGAGCGTGACGCGATGGGCCTTGCCGAGCCGCTTCTTGAGCTCGAACGCGCAGGGCGCGCCCGCTATTCCTGCACCGAGGATGGCAACGTGGGCCACGATGAAGCTCCTGCGCGCGCCAGGCGCGCTTCTCTTCTCTTGAGATAGGCGTAGTAAAGAACCGGGATCACGACGAGCGTGAGCGCCGTGGAAGCGAAGATGCCGAAGATGAGCGAGACGGCAAGACCGTTGAAGATCGGGTCGTCGAGGATGAACGTCGCGCCGATCATCGCCGCAGCCGCCGTGAGCGCGATCGGCCGTGCGCGCGTCGCGCCCGCCTCGACGACGGCGTCCTCCAGACTCGCTCCGCGCGCCGCCGCCGAGCGGATGAAGTCGACGAGCAGGATCGAATTGCGCACGATGATGCCGGCGAGCGCGATCATCCCGATCATGGATGTTGCCGTGAACTGCGCCCGGAGCAAGGCATGGCCCGGCATCACGCCGATGAGGGTGAGCGGGATCGGCGCCATGATGATGAACGGCAGGACGTACGAGCCGAACTGCGCGACGAGCAGCAGGTAGATGAGGACGAGGCCCACGGCATAGGCGGCGCCCATGTCGCGGAACGTCTCGTAAGTGATCTGCCACTCCCCGTCCCACTTGATCGCGCGCGCGTTGGGGCTCACGGGCGGGCTGATGAAGCGCTGCGCGATCGGCGCGCCTCCCGGGGGGTGATGCGCGATGCGGCTCACGAGGCAGAACATGCCGTAGAGCGGGCTGTCGAGCGGGCCCGCCATGTCGCCCGTGACGTATGCGACGGGCAGCAGGTCCTTGTGATAGATGGCGCCGTCCCAATCGGTCGTGCGCACGCGCGCGAGCTCCGAGAGCGGGATGCGCACGCCGTTCGCAGAGCGAACCTCGAGCGCGAGCAGTCGCCCGATCCGGCCCCGGTCGCCGGCCGGGAGCGTCAAGCGCACCGCGATCGGATCGCGCTCACGCCCGACGTGCGCGAACGTCACGTCCGCTCCCTCGAGGCCCGTCGCGAGCGTCTCGGCGATCTCGCTCTGCGACACGCCGAGCATGGCCGCCTTCTGCCGGTCGACTTCTACGATGAGACGCGGGGATGCCGCCTCCACACTGTCGTCGGTGTCCACGATGTCGGGTGTGGCGTCGAACATCCCGCGCAGCGATCTCGCGATGCGGCGCTGCTCGTCGTAGCGCGGCCCGTAGACCTCCGCGACGATCGGCGCCCGCACCGGCGGGCCCGGGGGCACCTCCACGACCTGCACACTAGCGTGATATCTGCGTCCGATCGCGGCGAGCGCCGGCCGAACGGCGAGCGCAATGTCGTGGCTCTTGCGGCGCCGGAAGCGCTTGTCGACCAGATTGACCTGAATGTCTCCGAGCTCGGGCGCCTGGCGCAGGTAGTACTGGCGCACGAGCCCGTTGAAATTGATCGGCGCGGCCGTGCCCGCGTAGGCCTCGTAGTCGCTCACCTCGGGCACGCGGCGAATCTCGCGCGAGAGCGCATCGAGCACGCCGGCCGTCGTCTCCACGGTCGTGCCGACGGGCATGTTGAGCACGACCTGGAATTCCGATTTGTTGTCGAAGGGGAGCATCTTCAGCACGACGAGCTTCGCGACCACGAGCCCGCAGGCGACGAGGATTGCCCCGACGATGGCCCAGTAGAGCCGGTGTCGGCGCGCACGGCCGCAGGCGGGACGGTCGCGCGCGCTGCCCGAAGCGCGGCGATCGAGCGTGTCCTCGCGAGGACCGTCGAGGAACGGCCGTACGAGGCGCTCGAAGAGGCGGATCAACCGCGGCTGCTCGGTGCGCTCCGCCTTCGGGACCGCCACGTGCGCGAGGAGCTTGCGGCACAGCCAGGGCGTGAGGACGAGTGCCACGGCGAGCGATATCAGCATCCCCATGCTGGAGTTGATCGGGATGGGGCTCATGTAGGGACCCATGAGCCCACTCACGAAGGCCATGGGCAACAGCGCCGCGATGACGGTGAACGTCGCGAGGACCGTCGGTCCCCCAACCTCGTCGACCGCCCGCGGGATGAGCGCGCCGAGCGTCCCGCCGCCGAGGTGCACGTGTCGGTGGACGTTCTCGACGATGACGATCGCATCGTCGACCAGAATGCCGATCGAGAAGATGAGCGCGAAGAGCGAGACGCGATTGATCGTGAACCCCCACGCCCATGAAGCGAACAGCGTGGCGGCAAGCGTCACGGCGACGGCGGCTCCGACCACCACCGCCTCCCGCCGGCCCATCGTGAGCAGCACGAGCAGCACGACCGAGACGGTCGCGAAGATCAGCTTCTCGATGAGCTTCGTCGCCTTGTCGTTCGCCGTGACGCCATAGTTGCGCGTGACGGTGATCTCGACGCCCTGCGGTATGTAGCTGCCGCGCAGCGCATTCACCTGCTCGATGACCTGTCTTGCGACGCCGATGGCGTTGGTACCGGGCTTCTTCGAGACGGCGATCGTCACCGCGGGTTCATGCGCGACCTGCGGAAGGCCGTTGTGTCGAGCCCCCGGCCCGGTGCCGAGCCACACGTACGACGTGGGCAAGTCCGGCTCCATCGAGACGTTCGCCACGTCCTCGAGAAAGACGGGCCGGCCGTGATCGAGTCCGACGACGAGCCCTGCCACGTCGTCGCGGCTCGCGAGAAAGGTCCCTGCATCGACAGGCGTCACGCGGTCGCCGCCGACCAGCGAGCCGGCGTGCTTCACGACATTGGCCGCTTGCAGCGATCGCGCCAGATCCGCGACCGTGAGCCCGTATCCCGCGAGCCGCTGGGGATCGAGCTCGACGCGCACGAGACTCTGCGGGGCGCCGACGACCGAGACGTTGCGGGTGCCCGGTACTCGCTTGATCTCCGTCTCGATGGAGCGGGCGACCTGCCCGAGCTCGTAGCTGCCGCGGTCCGGATCGCGAGTCCACAAGGTCAGCGTAACAATCGGGACGTCATCGATTCCCTTCGGCTTGACGAGCGGCTGTCCGATGCCGGCGTTGACGGGGCGCCAGTCCTGGTTCGAGTAGATGGCGTTGTAGAGCCGCACGATCGCCTCGGTGCGCGGCTCGCCGACTCTGAATTGCACGCCGAGAACCGCGAGCCCCGGCTGGGAGCTGGAGTAGATGTGCTCCACGCCCGAAATCTCGCCGAGCACCTGCTCCATCGGCGAGGTAACGAGGCTCTCGACCTGCTCGCTCGAGGCGCCAGGGAAAGGGACGAAGACATTCGCGAACGTCACATCGATCTGCGGCTCTTCCTCGCGCGGCGTGACGAGCACGGCGAACACCCCCATGAGGACTGCCGTGACCGCAAAGAGCGGCGTGAGGGGGCTCGAGAGGAACCGCCGCGCGATGCGCCCGCTGAAACCGAGGGGTTGTGCGGGGTCGCTCATGGTCGCGACGGCCCGCGACTCTCCGGCCCTCGGCTCGCGAGTCTCGACTCATTCATCGCCGCGAGCGGATCGACGGCGATGCGTTCGCCCGGCGCGAGCCCCGAGAGCACCTCGTAATCCCGTCCGAACTCATCGCCCACACGGACCTGGCGCATCGAGGCCGCACCGCTCGCGTCGACCACGTAGACCGCCGTCACCTCGCTGCGCCGGACGAGCGCGGAGGCCGGCACCAGAAGCCGCTCGGTCTCTCCCGTCACGAAGCTCACCTTGACGAACATCCCGGGGTAGAGGTCCGTCGCGTTCTCCGGCAGCTCGAGTCGCGCGCGGAACGTATTGGAAGGCGATGAGGCCTCCGGGAAGACGATGACCTTCGTCGCCTCGACGCGGCGGTCGCGCACGTAGACGGCCGCCTTCTTGATGCGGCGGACCTGATCGACGATCGACTGCGGGATGTCCACCGACACGCGCAGGTACTGCAGCGACAGGCCGCTCATGAGCGGAGTGCCCGGAGCGACCGTCTCGCCGACTTCGACGAGCCGCTTCGTCACGACCCCGGCATAGGGCGCGCGAATCTCCGTGTACGCCACACCCTCCCGCGCGCTCGTCACCGCTGCGCGCGCGGCGGCGAGGCGCGCGACGGCCGCCTCGCGATCGGCAGCCGCCGAGTCGAGCGTCGCCTTGGGGATGACTTGACGTGCGTACATGTCGGCGAGACGGCGATAGCGGGTCTCGGCCTCCGCCTCCCGCGCGGTCGCCTCGCGCACTCGTGCTTCGGCGGCCGCAAGGCCCGCCCGCTGCTGCGTCGACCGCAATCGCATGATGACTGCGCCGGCCGGTACGAAATCATTCACGTCGTAGTAGATCGCCTCGACGCGCCCCGCGGTCTGAGCCGCGACGGTGCCCTGATTGACGGCCTCGATGACGCCGTCGAGTCGGCGTTCGGCGGGACCCACGACGAGCTGCGCGGGAACGGTCTGGAGCGCGGCAGCGGGCGGCGGGAGCCGGTCCTGCGGAGCGTGGCATCCCGCGAGGATGAGCAGGCCGGAGGCGGCCGCGGCGGCGCGCAGACGCAGATACATCGCGGGCGTACTCCTCAGCCGAATGCCTGGCCCGGCTTGACGCCAAGCTTCTTGAGCAGTATCGCGAGCGGACAGAAGCCCGTGAAGGACGCCTGCAGAAGATTCAGGCCCACCAACGCCACGAGCGCGAGCCACCAGGGATCGACCACGAGCCCGAGCAGCAGGCCGAGGAGCACGATGGTACCCGCGAACCTCATCACCAGTCGATCGATCGTCATGACGGCCTTCCAGTTGCAGCGGCGGCGGTCGAGGCTCGACCGCCGGAGGAATTCTCCGACCGGCGCGCGCACGCGCATATCCGTACCTGCGGCGGGCAGATCGTGGAAAGTACGTACACCCGCATAAGCACAACTGAGGATTCGGGCAGAAGCGACGCTTGGATACCGTTGCCCCATGCAACTGTATCCACACCGTTACATCGCGACTGCCTCGGGTCGCGCCGTCGGCTCGGTGACGGTCTCGGGCTCGGCCCTGCCCGCGATCGAGACCGCATCGCCGCCAGAGTTCGGCGGTCCGAAGGGGGTCTGGTCCCCCGAGATACTGCTCACGGCTGCCGTCGCCGACTGCTTCATCCTCACGTTCCGAGGCGTCGCGCTTTGATTGGATCGCGCTCGAGTGCGGCGTCGTGGGCACGCTCGAGCGCATTATCCGCAGATCGCCGCAGAGCTGGTGAGGCTCGACATCGACTCGATCAGCCTAAATCCCGATGTCGTCATCCGCACGACGATGAATGTGCTCGCCCTCGAGCGCGAGCTTGCGGCACGGGAGAAGCCCGCGGCGCGCGCCGAGCGCGCGGTCGCGTAGTGTGAAGCGCTGGATCCGGGCCGTGCCGCTTGCCGCACCCGCTCGTGCACGATCGCACTACTGCGAAGCGTATGCCTCGCCGTGCTCGGGACAAGTCACCTCGAGCTCGAGCGCGCGGCGCAAGTGCTGCCGCAATGCGTCCGCGGCCGCAGGCTCTCCGTGCGTCACGAATACCCGTCGGGGCGCGCTCGGCGACCCCGCGAGCCAGGCGACGAGCTCGCGATAGTCCGCGTGACTCGAGGTACCGTGCAGCTGCACGACTTCGGCTCGCACCGGCACCCACTCGCCGTGGCACTTGATGCTCTCCGCTCCCGCGAGCATGGCGGCTCCTCGGGTGCCGGCCGCTTGATATCCCGTAAAGAGAACCATATTGCGCGCATCCGGCGCGAATGCCTTGAGGTGATGCAGCACGCGCCCGCCGCTCGCCATGCCGCTCGCCACGAGGATGATCATCGGCCCCGAGCGCTCGTTGAGCGCTTTCGATTCCGCGACGCTGGTCACGAACTCGGCGACGCCGGTCATCGCCGCAAGCTCCTCGACCCCGAGCCGATGCTCCTGCGGATAGTCCCGATAAAGCGGTGTCGCATCCTCCGCCATCGGACTGTTGAGGTACACCGGCACGTCGGGAATCGCATGCCCGGCTTTCAATCGCCCGATGAGATGCAGCAGGAGCTGGGCGCGGCCGATCGCGAACGTCGGCACGATGGCCACGCCGCCGCGCGCGAGCACGCGATTGAGCGGCCCGAGGAGCTCGATCTGCGGGTCGACCGGCGCATGCAATCGGTCGCCGTAGGTCGACTCGATCACCACCCACTCGGCGGCAGGCGGCGATGCGGGCGCGCGCATGAGCGGATCGTGCAAGCGCCCGAGATCACCCGAGAAGAGAATGCGCTCGCCGGAAGCCTCGAGTCGGATCGAGGCGGCGCCGAGGAGATGTCCGGCCCGCGAGAAGCTCGCCTGCACGCCCGCGCAGACGGCGATCTGCGATGGCAGCGCGATCGGATGAAGCCGCTCAAGAGCCGTGCGCGCCTCCGCAACGGTGTAGAGCGGGAGCGCGGGCGAGTGCTTGGAGAAGCGGTGGCGGTTGGCATAGTCGGCCTCCTCCTCCTGCAGCCGTGCGGCATCGGGCAGCATGAGCGACAGGAGCCTGCGAGTCGCATCCGTGCAGTAGACTGGGCCGCCGTACCCCGCGCGCACGAGGATCGGCAGGTACCCCGAATGGTCGATATGGGCGTGCGTCAGGAGCACGGCGTCGAGCGATCGGGCATCGAACGGAAGCGGCTGCCAGTTCCGCTCGCGCAGGCGCTTCATGCCCTGGAAAAGGCCGCAGTCGATGAGTATCCGATGTCCGCCAAGCTCGACCAGGTACTTCGAGCCCGTGACTGCACCGGCGGCGCCGAGGAATGTCACTTTCACGACGCCTCACTGTCGTTGACTCGCGGCCTCGAGGGCATTCGCATTTTCACCTACGCGCTCCGCTGCCGCTCCCGGCGAGGCGAGGCGTAGATCGTGCGTCCGATCGATCGCAATGAAGCGGGAACGCGGGCCGTCCGCCGCATGGTGCGCGCTCGTATCGAGCGGGCGGTCAAACATCTGACGGGGCGGACGCCTTCAGATGAGGACTTGCACGCCGCACGGAAGGAGCTGAGGAAAGCGCGTGCGACGCTGCAGCTCGGGCGCAAGGCGCTCGGCCATCGGGTATTCGCTCGCGCGAATACCGCCTTGCGCGATGCGGCCCGACCGCTCGGGGCCGTGCGCGACAGCAAGGTACTGCTCGACCGGCTCGATGAGTTCGCGGGCCGCTTCGGGCGCGGGGCGCTCGATGAGTTGCGATCGACGCTTCGACGCGAGCGATTGCAGGCTCGCCGGGCGTCTCTCGGCGCAGCAGCCTTGCGCACGCAGCGTGGTAGGCTGCGTGCGCTCGCAGCGCGCAGCACGCGCTGGCCCGTGGGCCGGCACGGCTGGTCCGTGCTCGGTCCGGCAATGGAGCGAACCTACGCTCGCGGTCGCCGGGCGCTCGCCGCCGCGCGCGAGAACCCCTCGGTCGAGCACCTGCACGAATGGCGCAAGCGAGTGAAGTCTCTCTGTTATCAGCTACAGCTTCTGGAGCCGATCGCGCCCGAGCCGATCCAGCGCCTCGCTCGCGCCGCGCACCGGCTGTCCGATGTCTTGGGACACGATCACGACCTGGCGCTGTTGCGGGCGAAGGTCGTGCGTACCCCAGAGACGGCGCGACCCGAGCACCGCATGCTGCTCGACGCGATCGATGAGCGTCGGGCACGGGAGCAGGCTCTTGCCTTCGGGCGCGGTCGCCGACTCTACCGCGAGACGCCTCGCACCTTCGCGGCGCGCCTCGAGGCGCACTGGCGCGCGTGGAAGCGGAACGGCGAATCGCCGGCCGCGGGCATCGCGGGAAAAACGTATGACGCGATCGCGGCCGATCGCTCAGAGTCCGCACCGAATCCGCAGGGCTCGATCATGAACGTCGGCAGGGTCTGCAGGCGCAAATCATCACCACAACGCCGCGCGCCGATCTCGTCGCGGCGGCCCAGCTCTTGCGCGAGAAGCACGTCGGCTTCCTCGTCGTCGCGCAGGAGCCGGCAGCAACCTACGGTCGCCCGGTAGGCGCGGTGACCGATCGCGATATCGTCATCTCGGTGGTCGCAAAGGGCGAGGACCCGAAGCAACTCACGGACGGCGACATCATGAATGAGGGCCCCGCCGCCCGCGCGCATCTCCGCGGCGACGCAGATCGCCTCCATCGATTTCTGCGGTGACGCCCCGTGACGCAGCGCGGACTTCGTGTGCCCGCGGATGCAGTAAGGGCACTGCGTCACGTGCGCCACGGCGACGGCGATGAGCTGCTTGACCTTCGCCGGCAGTGCGCCGTCCGCGAAGACCCGGCGACTGAATGCTGGAAGGCCAGCTCTGTCTCCGGTGCGAGTGCACGACGCTTCTCGGAGATCTCGGGCGAGGAGGCAGGATAGACGGGATCGCTCATGAGGGTGCTCCTTCGATCTCTCCCCGGCTACGACTCTCGCCGCGAAAGTCCGGCGCCGGCCGTACGTACTTGTACGGACTCGCACACGGTGTCCGAAGTGCGCTTCGTGATGCTGCCCGGGCGCTGCGCCAATTACCTATACCGCGCGGCGGCGCGTTCCCTCAAACTCTGCTGCATTGGACGACACAGGAGGGACGCACGATGAGTACCTCGACGGAAAACCGGCAGAGACCCATTGAACAGTGCACGCCGGCCGAAACGCCCCATGTGGCGGATCTCTTCGCGGGTGGGCCGGGTCCACGGCTCTTCGGGGAGGGCAGCTATCTCACGGGTGGCTCACCGGCCGAAGGCAATTACGCACCGCCGGACTCCAATCCGCGCGGCGGTTACGGGAGTTTCGGCGACGCCGGCGGCTTCGGCTCGACCGAGCTACTCGGCGAGAAAGAGCCGGTCCGGCCGGACTCGCCGCAACATGATTGAGCGTTGCCAAGACGACCCTCATGGCACCCATGACTCCACACCCCGCCGCGGGACCCCCGGACTTCGCTTCACAGACCGCCGCCGGCGACTCGCCCGGCGTCATTTCGGGATCCTTGCACCGCCGGATGATGTGCCGGATGGCGGGGTCTGACGGATGACAGCGCTACATCGATGATGCCGCTGCTCCGATACGGGTTTCGGCCCTTCTTTCTCGGTGCCGGGCTCGCCGCCGCGTTGCTCATCCCCTGGTGGGCGGCGAGCTACGCCTTCGAAGTGCCGCTCGGCACAGGCTGGCCGCCGACGCTCTGGCACGGGCACGAGATGCTGTTCGGCTTCATCGGCGCGGCGATCGCCGGATTCCTGCTCACCGCCGTACCGAGCTGGACCGGCGCGCGCGGGTTCGCAGGCTGGCCGCTCGGGCTTGCGGCCGGCCTGTGGCTCCTCGCCCGCATCGTCATCGCCACCTCTGAATTCTGGCCGCCGTCTGTCGTCGCCGCGCTCGATCTCGCCTTCCTGCCCGCGCTCGCAGCGCTCGTGATCCCACCCCTCGTGCGAGCACGAAACCGCAACACCCCACTCCTCGCCGTGCTCGCCGCGCTCTGGGCCACGAATGCCGCGTTCTACTGGGGCCTTGCGCGCCACGACCCCGGGGTGGCCCTGCACGTGCTCATCGTCGGGATCGACATTGTGCTGGTCCTCGTGACCGTCATCGGAGGCCGTATCGTGCCGGCCTTCACGGTTTCAGGGCTCAAGCAGCGCGGGATCGCGGCCGCGGTGCGTGACTGGCCCGGCGTCACGGCGGTCGCCGTCGGTGCGATGATCGCCGTTGCGGTGAGCGATCTGATCCTGCCCGGTGGCAGGGTCGCCGGCGTGATCGCCGCGTTGGCCGCCGTCGTCCAGACCGCGCGGCTCGCCCAATGGCAGACGCTGAGGACGCTGCGCCAGCCGATTCTCTGGGTGCTGCATCTCGCGTACGCTTGGCTCCCGGTAGGACTCACACTGAAGGCGGTCGCGCTCCTCGCCCGCGCGGCGCCCGCCGCCTTCTGGCTGCATGCGCTGACGATCGGCGCCGCGGCGACGATGATCCTCGCGGTAATGACGCGCGCCACGCTCGGCCACACCGGACGCGCCCTCGTGGTCGATCCCGTGATCGCTCTCGCCTATCTGCTTTTGACCGCCGCGGCGCTCGTGCGCGTGTTCGGTCTCGCCGTCCTGCCTCTCTCTTATCCGGAGATCATCCTGCTTGCGGCGCTTCTCTGGGCCGCGGCATTCGGCCTGTTCGTCGCGATCTACGCGCCGATGCTGCTCGCGCCGCGCGTGGACGGGAAACCGGGTTGATCCGTACGGCCTGATCCGGCCTGGCTGAGCCGCACGGTGCTTGCGCGAGTCAGTGCCCGCGTGCCGGCATCGTGCTCACGCCGCGTGCTGCGCCCCGCGCCGGCCGCTCGCCGCGCCGGCGGGCTCGAGCACGAGCACGCCACTCGCCGTGTTCGAGATCGGGATGTGGTAGTTGCGATGCACTTGCGAGACGGTGCCGCGCAGCGCCGCGCGGGCGGCGATCCACATCAGAATCTCGACGCCCTGGCTGCCTGCCAGCTCGACGAGCTGCGCGTTCGAGTAGCGCAGCAGCGCTTCGGGCTCGTGCACGAGCTTCTCGAGGCAGTATTCATCGAACGCCTTGTTGATGAAGCCGGCGCGCTCGCCATCGAGCTGGTGCGAGAGTCCGCCCGTTCCCATGACAACGATGCGCAAGTCGCTTTCATATGCCTCGATCGCACGTCCGATGGCGCGCCCCAGGCTGTAGCAGCGATGGGCCGAAGGCAGCGGATGCTGCACCGTGTTGATGCACACTGGCACGATGCTCACGGGCCAGGGTGGGGCCGCCGGCCACAACAGCTGCATGGGGACGGCAACCGCATGGTCGACGAGCATCTCTTGACAGGTCGTGAGATCGAACTCGTCCTCGACGAGCGATTCGATCAGATGCCAGGAGAGCTGCGGAGCGCCTGGAAACGGCGCGATCGTCGGCAGCCCCCAGCCCTCATCGGCATTGCGGTATTCGGGGGCGGCGCCGACTGCGAAGGTCGGCATCTTGTCGAGAAAGAAATTGAGGCCGTGATCGTTGTAGAGGAGGACGACCGCATCCGGCTGGACGTGATCGAGCCATGCCCGCACCGCGACGAATCCGTCGAAGAACGGTTTCCAGTACGGCTCCTGCTGCTGTCCGCGGGCGATCGCCTTGCCGATGGCCGGGACGTGGGAGGTGCAGATGATGCCTTCGAGTCGGGACATGGCTCACTCCTCTGCCGCAGCAGCGAGCTTGGCCTTGAATTCGGCGACTGGCATGCGCGTCTGCTGCGCACCGATGTCCTGCACGTCGAGGCCGAAGATGCCGACGAGCTTGGCGAGGTAGTAGACGTTCCCTCCCGCCTCGATCATCGCGAGCACGTCGCGGCGCCGCACGGCCTCACGCTGGCGAGTGTCGAGCCCGAAGCGCGCGCAGTAGGCGTCCTCATCGGCGAGAAATGCCGCGCGGTTCTCCGCGTTGTTGAAGGAGTAGCACATCTTGTTGAGAGCGTAGCCCTTCTGCGCCTCGGCGCCGTCAAAAATGACCGTGCCGGGAATGGTGACTTTCCTCGAGATCACGATGGGGACTCCTTGCCGGCCCGAGGGACGGACGGGGTCGTCCATTCCGCGGACGGCACGACTAGCATCATGCGTCCAAGCATGCGGCTGCGGCCTCGCTCGCAGCATCGGCGGTTCCCGCAGCCTCCTACGTACTTTCCACAGTACGTGATCGGGGAACAGTACTCGCTTCAAGAGCAGCCGTCGATCCAAGAGCCGGGCTCGATCGTCGATTCGGGTGGCCCGAGTGCCGCACGCTGACGGAGCACGACCGGGCCGGCAGCTCGACGGCCCGATTCCGCTGGGAGAAATCATCCCCGGTCACGCAGCGGCGATCCGCGGCGCTGCTCGAGCCGCTCATCCGAGGCATGCTGATGGTCAATGCGGCGAAGTTCCCCGCGCCCGTCCACGGCAACTCGGGCTTCACGAAGTCCTTCGAGGCGCGCGGGCCGCGCGATCCGTAGGGCCGGTCGCTGCGCGACCTCGACTTGAGGACGCGATCGCAGCTCCGTGTTCTCGAATCTCTTCGCCGCCGACCGGCAGGCGATCTTCGAGATCCTGCGCGCGACGAAGCCCGACTTCGCCCGCGCCGTTGCACCCGACGCTCACCCCCACGCGGCGAGCTCGAGCGGAAAGAGCTGAAATCGCTCGATGGCTGCGCCATCCGCATTGCTACGGATCGCCTCGATATTGATACGCATCGAACGCGACGTTCTCCGTGCTTATCGTGGTGCTGTCTCAAGCCCGTAACCATCGGCCGAAGATCCCGGCGGCCGTCGACCCCAGCCACGCGTACTCGAAGCCGCTCGAGCTCGACCGCGAGATCCTCCGGTGCGGAAGGATCTTCGCCGACGCACTGCACGGCGCGCTCCACGCACTCGACGCTTTCGATCCGCTGCCGACCGGAGGGATGGCCTCCGAAGCCCCCTTCGGCGAGGCATCCGAGGTGATCGACGCGGTGACGGAGGGGCGCGCGCGGAAGAATCCCGATCGAGTTTTGAACGGTACGGCAATCCCGCCGTCGCGGCGACATTTGATTCCGCGTCATCCGATCGATGCGATCGAGGGCGTAGCGCGGGAGATCGGTGGCCACATCGTTATCATGGGCGCCGTCTCACGCTCGGGTCTCAAGCGCCTCGCCCTCGGCAACACCGCCGAGCGGGTGCTCGATCATCTGTGATGCGACGTGCTCGTCGTCAAGTCGGGGCGCTTCACGAGCCGCGTCCCGCGCACCCGCCGCGGCGCGCTGCTCGTCGCGCTCTCTGCACTTCAGGTCGGCATCTGGGAGCGACCCGCTCCTCATCCAGAACGCGCTGCCGAGTCTCTCAACGCCTCGGCAGCGGCGCGGCCGGTACGGACGCCGAAGGGCGATGTAAGGATCCGCCGGCCTTGATGAGCGGGGCGAGTCCCAGCAGCTGCTCGAGACGTCGATCCTGTCCGTAGATGTCGTTGAAAAACAGCACCTCCCCATCCTCTTTCGCAAGCACGGTGCCGTAGAGGATCATCACCCGAATCGGCCGGGCGAGCCTCACACGGCGCGACTCCGGACCGTACATCGCCGCTTCGATCTTCTCCGGCGTCCAGTTGCCTGGCGTCTCACGCAAGACGTACGCGGCGAGCGCCACCGGGTCGCTCACCCGGATGCAGCCGTGACTGAATGCGCGGCGCTGCCGCCGGAAGAGCTGCTGTGCGGGTGTCGAGTGCAGATAGACATCGTTCGCGTTCGGCAGGACGAACTTGATGAGCCCGAGCGCGTTGTCGGGCCCTGGCCTCTGCCGCAATCGAGCCGTGCCGGCGGCGAGTGCGTCGATATTGTCGGGGGTCGGAGGCAGCGCCGCTGCCGCATCCGAGGCGCTTCGGACGATCTCGAGATGCTCGGCGGCGAGGAAGCCCGGCTTCGCGCGAATCTGGGGCAGCATCTCACTCACCGTGATGCTGCGTGGCACGTCCCAATACGGGCGGAAGATGACCGAAGTCATGTCGGCGACGAACACGGGCGTGCGATTGCGCGGGTAGGTTCGCCCGACGATCACGTCCATCTGCAGGATGTCGGCCGCACGATCGGCGGTCGTCCGGAACGCGAAGAGGCGGAATTCGGGAATATTCACGATGATCGGCGGGGTCTTGAAATCAGGCAGCCAACGCCAGCGCTCGAGCGTGAGCTCGATCTGCCGCACACGCGGGGCGAGCGTCGGCACGCCCTCTTCGAGCTGCCGGTACCTCGCGAGCGCCTGTTCGAGCAGTCGATAGTGATAGAACCGCGGCTCGATCGAGGCGAGCGCCCGACCAACGTCATCCGCGTGCGCCAACGCGCGCAACACCGATGCGAGATCGAGGTCATCCGCGCGCGGCGCGCCGAGATCGAAACCCGCCGCACGCGGGTCGATGCGACCATAGTGCAGGTCCGAAACGAGCGCGAGCGCTGTCGCCGAGAGCGTGACATCGAACTGGGCGCGCCGCTCAGCGGCGCAGGCGGCTGAGCTCGCGCGCGCCGCAACCAGTTCGCTCGCGAGTGCCGAGAGGCGGTCCACACCGTAATCGCGCGGCTCGAGACCGTACGCAGCTGCGCCATCGAGCGTCGCAAGCAGCGCGAGCGCCTGCCGCGTAGGACGCCCGCCGGTCAGCCACAGCGGCGCTGCGGCCGCGACATAGAGACCTCGAAGGGTCCGTCGCGCGCCATGATCGTTGCGGCGGAATCGGACCGTCCACGCCTCGTGCGCGACGAGGGCCGATGCAGCGATTGCGAACGATTCCGCTTCGGGGACTGAATCCGCCGTGAGCAGCCGGCAATTCACGTCCGACTGGCGCCGGCTCCTCGGCGGCACGATGGGATCGACACGATTCGCGCCGAAAGTCACCGTCGGCGTGCGTGGACCGTCGGGCGTTCGCAGGACATGCCCGCAGCCGAGGAGCGAGAGCGGCGCGACGAGAAGACCGAACAGGAACGGCGCTCGAAGTACCCCTTGCATCGCGAGCATTGTCAGAAGCGTCCACCCGCTGCGCATCCGCGCTTCTCCTTATAGGACTCCACCGCCGAGCCGTGCGAGGCTCGTTTCGTTCGAGCCTCTCATGCTTTGGAGGCACCCATGTATCGGGACATTCTCGTACCCATGAGTCGTAACCGGTCCGCCCGACCGCGCTGCGACGTGCGCAGCGACGGAGGCGGGAAAGGACCGCCAAATCGGCGACCCCGTCGCTGCCGAAGAACCGCCACCGACCAGCAGCTCCTTCAGAAGAAATGAGCGCCGCTCAATCCACCGTAGACCCCCAGTCCGGCGGTCAGGAGCGAGAGGCCGACCACGATGCACGCATAAGCACCGCGCGGGCGACGGGCTGGAGGAAGCGCCCGGAATGCGAGGAGCACGAGGAATCCTAGCACCAGCGGCAGCAGCAGGGCGTTCATCACTTCGATGCCGATATTGAGCGCCACGAGATCGGGTGCAAGGCCCACGATCGCGGCGCCCCCGATGATCGATACCGAATAGGCACCGTAGAACCAAGGCGCCTCGAAGGGGTGATGCTCCAGTGAATGTCGATACCCGGTGACCTCCCCGAAGCCCCACGCGGCGGCGAGCGAGACTACGATGGCCGCCACCATCGCAGCACCGAGTGTACCGAGACCGAAGATGACGCGGCCGATACCGGTGCCCATCACGGCCGCCAGCACGCGGCTCACATCGCCGATGCTGTCGAGGCTCGCGTGCGCACTCGTCCCGCCGATCGTCGCGGCGGCCGCGATCAGCACGGCGCCCATCACTGCCTGAGTGATCACCGAGCCGAGGGCCGTATCCCACCGAGCGGCGGTGTAGTGCTTCGGCCGCAGCTTCTTGTCCGCGATCGCGGACTGCTGGTAGAAGATCATCCACGGCATGATCACCGCGCCGATGTTCGCCGCGACGAGATAGCGGAAGCTGCGATCGCCGAGAGGCGCCTGCACGAGGCTGGCAGCCAGGTCTGCCGGATGTGGATGGGCGTCGAATGCGACGACGAAGAAGGCGAGCTCGAACAGCCCGAGGCCGATCGCGACGCGCTCGACGTGTCGATAGCTGCCGGTCAGGATGACGATGAGCAGGAACGCGGCGGCGGCGCTCAGGCTCACGGCGCGCGGCACTCCGAACAGCTCCCCGACACCCGCGACACCCGAAAGTTCGGTAAGCAACGCCCCGACAGTGGCGACCCACAATCCGCAGAGCGACACCCACGCCCAGCCGTCCCCGAAATGCTGCCGGATGAGCTCGCCGTGACCCTTGCCGGTGAAGACGCCCAGGCGGACGGTCAGCTCCTGCACGATGAACAGCACCGGCATCAACAGGATCTGAAGCAGCAGGAGCCTATAGCCCCACTGCGTGCCGCTCTGCGCAGCGGTGATGATGCTGCCGACATCGGTATCGGCGAACATCACCACGAGCCCAGGCCCGAGCACCGCGAAAAATGTCCTCCATGCCGCGGGCGGGCTCTGCAGGCGGGACGGCGCGTCTCGGGCCGGTTGATCCACGCTAGACCGATCGCGATCTCATATCCGGGCAGAGGCGAGAGGAGGTAGCCGAGCGCCTCGATCGAGCTGCGCCGTTCGCTTCTGCGAGAGCAGCTCGATCGAGACGATCCGAACGGCGCTCGCCGCTTCTTCGCTGGCATCGCCGAGCCGAAGCCCATCGTGGCCGCAGGGACTGATGGCCTCATCGTCGTCTCCGTCGAGCAGCGTGATGACATCAGCCGCAGTGAGTCCGAGAAGCGGCTCGGCGAGCTTCACGAGATGCGCGCGGCTCGCATGTTTCGTCCAGATCAGCACCGTCTGATCGTCCACGGGCTCCCAGTTCGCGAGCGTTCCCGCGCGCAGCGTCTCATGGCGATGAATGGCGCGCGCTTCACAGCGAGACACGGCAGCGGACACGCTGCGCGAGGCAGCGAGCAACGCGACGAGCGCCACGAAGCAGGCAACCAGGCGATGCCGATCGAGGATTCTCTCGACCGGCGCGCGCTCGAGACTCGATGCTGCAATCATGGCTCGCATCTCCGATTCGGCTGACGTGATCAAGCGTATGCCGCGACTATGGCGGTGGAAATACGTAGCTCTGCGTAGAGAGCCTGGGCGTCGGATTGCATCGCGCTTCGATAGAAAGTCGATGGGCGATGCAGGCACCGATACTGCGCGGCGATACCGAGCAGCACGGGCGCCGCGGGGTCTGGCTCGAAGTCGCCAAGCTGCCGTCAGGTCTGTACGCACAAATACGGATTCGCCCGTCGCTCACATCGATTGTGACAGGCCATCGAATCAGGAAGAGAGCTCATGGGTGCATTGCCTGTCGCACCCGCGCTGCACATCCTCGCCGTCGTGATTTCGATCGGGAGCGTCTCGCTGGTCGCACTGGTCGTACTGCCAGCCGTACGCCGCGGCGCACTGGGAGCCGAGCCCGATCGAGCGTTCGAGGCCATCGAGCGGCGCTTCGTCTGGTGCGCCCGCGGGGCCGTGATCCTCGCTGGTGGGACGGGCTTCTACATGGTCGACCAGCTCGGGCTCTGGAGCTGATTTCACGGCGCCCGGTTCTGGTGCATGCACGCCATCGTGGGCGTAGCGGCTCTCGCCCTGGGCGTTGCCATGGTTGAGAGCGAAGATCATCGGCCTCGTCTTCTATATCGCACTCGGGGTGGTCGCCCTTCGTCCGTCGATCACCGCACCATTGCACAGTCCGAAGATCGCGAGGCTCATCGCGTGGGGCACAGCGATCGCCGTCTTCGGATACATCGTTTCGGTCGCGATCACGAAAAGCCCGCTTGGCGCGCTACTCTGGTGGTAGCGGCGGTCACCACCGTGCACAGCGAAGTCAAGCGTTGCGGAAATTACGGATCGCACCGCCGCTGGCGCGCTCCGAGCATCATCGGCAATCTCGGAAGCTCCTCCGCGATGTCGGTCAACCAGCAACGGTTCTCGATCTGCCTGCTCCTCATCGCGAGCATGGCCTCGCTGCGGCCGCGTGTCGGGCGAGCCCAGGATCCGACGCTCGCCGCATGGTTCGCACCGCGGCCATCCACTTCTTCTGCCGCGACTGCGGCCGGCGCGACCGCACCTCCTCCGGCACGGGCCGAGGTGACGGCGGCGCCCCCACCGCCCGCTGCTTCGCCCGTGCCGCTGCCCGACTCGCAGGCACAGGCACCGCAGATCGCCTACTCAGACCTCCTGCGCCGGATCGACCATCACGAGGTCGCAAGCGTCGTCATCGCCGGCAAGAGACTCCACGGCAACTGAAGGACGGCACCCGCTTCACGGCGCTCAATCCGGACTCGAACAACGCCGCGCTCGTCGATGCGCTCATCCGCGGCAAGGCCCGCGTGAGCCGCGCTCCGGCCGATTTCACACCATCCGATGGCGAGCTGGTCCATCTCCTCATCGGCGGATTCAACGCGGCGCTGCCGATGCTCCTGCTCATCGGGGCTTGGCTGTACCTCAACGGTCACGCGCGGGGCTCGCCGCGCAACATCGATACGACCCGGATGCGCCGCTCACCGGCGCGGGAGCTCGCTCCGGGAGTCGTGAGGACGAAACTCGAGGACGTGGCGGGGATCGATGAGGTCAAGCAGGAAGTCACGGAGATCGTCGATTACCTGCGCGATCCGAGCAAGTGCCTCGATCTCGGCGCGCGAATACCGCGCGGGGTGCTGCTCGTGGGTACCCCCGGGACCGGGAAGACGTTGCTCGCGCGCGCGATCGCGGGTGAGGCCGGCGTACCGTTCTTCTCGATCTGCGGCTCGGAATTCGTCGAGCTCTATGTCGGCGTCGGGGCCGCGCGCGTGCGTGATCTCTTCGTGCAGGCGAAGCAGCACACTCCGTGCATCGTCTTCATCGACGAGATCGACGCGGTCGGCCGCCATCGCGCGCGCGACAGCCGGATTTTCCGGCGCCGAGCTCGCAAATCTGCTGAACGAGGCGGCCCTGCTTGCGGCGCGCGAGGACGCGCAGGAGGTTGCGTGGCGCCATGTCGAGCAGGCGCTCGATAAGCTCACGCTGGGGCTCGAGCGCCGCACGATGCGGCCCTCGGACGCCGAACGGCGCTCGGCCGCTTATCGCGAGGCGGGGCATGCAATCGTCAGTCTTTGCGTGCCGGATCAGGATCCGCTGCGCAAAATCAGCATCGTGCCTCGCGGCGGCTCGCTCGGTGCGGCGGCCCATTTGCCGACGGACGAGCGATGGAGCCTGTCGCGCCGCGCCCTCGAGAGCCGGCTCTGCGTGCTGCTCGCGGGGCGCGCCGCCGAGGAGCTGGCCTTCGGCGCCGAGCAGGTGACGACCGGCGTGGCGGATGACCTCGCGCGAGCGAACGAGCTCGCGGGCCGCATGGTGAGCCAATACGGGTTCTGCGAGCCGGTCGGTCCGATTCGCTACGTGCGAAGCGAGGAAGCGCCCCACGCGGCGAGCAGCGCCGCTGGAGCGAGCCCTCTGGAGTTCGAGCCGAGCCTCTCACGCGACACGACGGCAACCGTGGATCGGCAGGTGCGCCTCCTCATCGAGCGGAGTCACGCCCGTGCCCATGCGATTCTCGAGTCGCGTCGGGACGCGCTGCACGCGCTCGCCGGTGCGCTACTCGACCTCGAGACACTCGATGACGAACAGATACGGCAAGTCCTCCGGCAGGATGAGACCCTCTCTTCGTACGACGGGCACTCGTCCGGGCGCACCGGCGGGCGAGCCAGACACCCGAACGCCACGGCCCTCCCCTCCGCGGCACTGCGAAGGGCCTACGCGGCCGCCCGCCGCACGCGCTCAACAGCGCGATCCTCGCTACGACCGTTGCTCGTGGGCGATCCGATGTCCGGGGCGGCATCGAGCGCAGGCGGCTGCGGGTCTGCGATTTCAGATCATTGAAGGTTGGCGCGCAGAAGTTACCGGTCTCGTGGTGCTTGAGGTGTCCCCAGATGTACTCGGTCGGGTTGAGCTCCGGGACATGGCGGGCAGGTACTCCAGCTGAATCGCCCCTTTGAGGCTCTCGATGTAGTCGCAGACGACCTTGCTGCGATGAGCAGGCCGCCCATCCCAGATCAGGAGCACCTTCTGGCGCATCTGCCGACCCCGGGTAGACACCATGAGCACGAGACGAGCGGGATCAGCTCACCGCCAGCTCGCCGGCGAGGAGGTCGAGCAGCTCGGTCGTGATTTCCTCCTGGCGTGCGCGTGAGACCTCGAGGCGCAGCTCCTCGAGCTTGCGCCCGATGTTCTCGCTCGCAGACTCCATCGTGGCGAAGCGCGCCTTGTTCTCTGCGGCGAGTGCCTCGACCGCGGCCTCCGTGAGCTGCGCCACGATGTACTCGGCGGTGAGCCGTTCCAGCAATCTACTCACCGGCAAGTCGTGGAGCGGCGCGGGACCGCGCTCCGCGCGGCCCGCGGCTTCGAGCTCGAGTGGGAAGAGGCAGCGACGCTCGATCGGCGAGCCGCCTCGCCCGTAGCGAGCGAACACCACCTCGGCTCGCGCGATCTCGGCGCGCGCGATGCGCGGATACAGCGCGTGCTCCAGGCGGCGCACGGTCTCCGGTATGCTCGCGATGTGGGTCGCCATCGGATGCGTCCACGCCGCGGAGTGTCCGCGCTCGGCCGCAAGGATCGCTCCGCGGCTGCCGAGGATCAGCAACGTGTCTGATGGAGTCAAGTCGAGCTCGACGGCGCCCATCAGCCGCTCATTGAACCCACCGACGAATCCGTGCTCGCTCGCGAACAGGACGACGGCACGGCGTCGGCCGGAACTTCGAATCATGAGCTGCGCGTTCGCGTCGGCAGCGATTGCGAGCGCGTCGCGTACTGCCCGGGCGAGTGCATCACCGTACTGCCGCACGCTCGAGAGGGTGCGCTCGGCTTCCTGCACGCGCATGCCTGCAGCTGCGCGCATGGTAGCCACGATGCGCTCGAGCTCTTCCATGCTCGAGACATGCCTTTGGAGCTCGGTGAGCCGCATCAAACGCGCCCCGCCGTGATCGCCTGCGCAAGCGCGACAAGCGCCGCCTTGAACCTCCCGCGCGCCTCATCCCCGAGCGGAGGCGATGCATCGTCGAGCCCGAGGGCATCGGGATACTGCGCCGCGAGCCAGTCGTGCAGGCGATCCCGGAAGGCGCCCACGAGCTCGAGCGGCACCTCATCGAGCAGCCGCTCGGACAGGGCAAGTAGCAGCGCGGTTTCCTCGCCAACTCCAAGCGGCGCGTACTGGGGCTGCGTGAATACCGCGCGAATACGACGCCCGTGCTCGATCACGCGCCGCGTCCGCTCATCGAGGAGCGTCCCGAAGCGCGTAAACACCTCGAGCTCGAGGAATTGCGCGTACTCGAGGCGCAGGCTTTCGGCGAGTGCCTTGATGACGGGCGGCTGCGCCTTGCCGCCGACGCGCGAGACACTCCTGCCCACGTCCACGGCCGGCTTCTGGTTCTCGTAGAACAGCCGCGGATCAAGATAGATCTGGCCATCCGTGATCGAGATCAGATTCGTCGGGATGTAAGCGGAGAGATTCCCCGCCTGGGTCTCGGCGATCGGGAGCGCGGTGAGCGATCCGCCTCCGCGCTCGAGAGCAAGCCTCCCCGCACGCTCGAGGAGCCGGGCATGAAGGTAGAAGATATCGCCGGGATAGGCTTCACGCCCGGGCGGTCGGCGCAGCAAGAGCGAGATCTCCCGGTGGACGGCGGCGTGCTTGGTGAGATCGTCGAGTACCAGGAGCACATCGCGCCCCGCCTCCATGAAGTGCTCCGCCATGCTGCAGGCCGCATAGGGCGTGACCCACTGCAGGCCGGGCGCGGCATCGGCCTCTCCAACGACGAAGAGGCATCTCTCGGGTGCTCCATAGCGGCGCACGGAATCGATGACTTGGGCCACCGACGAGGCCTTCTGTCCGATCGCGGCGTAGACGCAGACCACGTCGGTCGTGCGCTGCCGAATGATCGCGTCCACCGCAACGGCGGTCTTTCCGGTTCCACGGTCACCGATGATGAGTTCGCGCTGGCCTCGACCGAGCGGTAGCGCCGCGTCGATGACCAGCACGCCGGTCGCGAGCGGCGACTCCACGAGCGCCCGATCCACGATCGGCGGCGCGGGCCGCTCGATGGGCGCCGTCGATGCCGCAGTGATCGGCGCACCGCCGTCGAGGGGCCGGCCGAGCGCATCGACCACACGCCCGAGCAACGTTTCCCCGACCGGTACACGTACCACATCGCCCGTGCCCCGAACGAGGCTGCCTGCGGAGACCTCGGACACCTCACCCAGCAGTACACAGCCGATACCGGTGTCGGTGAGATCCACCGCCTGCGCGGGGGGGCCGCCCTCGATCACGAGAAGCTCATCGAGCCGGGTGTCGGGCAGCCCCTCGATCGTTGCCACGCCGTCGCCGACGTGCACGATGCGACCGATGCGCGCAAGCCGAGGATCGAGCGGCGCACGGCCGATCCGCTCGCGGCTTAGCGCGACCCACGCGCGGAAGCTCTCAGCGAGGCTTGCCATCCCGGCGGGCCTCCTCCCCGAGCGCCTCGACCATGCTCCGCACGCTGAAGCTCAACGCTGCGCGCGGAAAACGCAGCTCCGCGCCGCCGATCAAACGCGGCTCGCTCTCGAAGTCGATCGCAATGTCCGCTCCGAGCGACTCGCGCAGCCGCGCACGCCAGCGCTCCTGAGCTTCCACCGGCATCGGCTGCGCCGTCACCACTCGCAGGGCGTGCCCGGCAGCGAGCTGATCGGAGAGCTCCGTCCGCTCGGCGGGCGCCAGGGATCTCAGGTGGCCGTCCACGCGCTCGAGCCAGCCTTCCACTCGCACGGACTCCGGAGTCTCGGCGAGCACCCGGCGCGCCATCTCTCCAGCGAGATCGAGTGCGGCGCGGCGAGCCTCGGCAAGGACCCGCTCTCGCTCCTGCGCGAGCGTCCGCCGCGCCTCATCGAGCAATTCCCGGGCGTCGGTCTCGGCCTGCGCGCGCCGCGCCGCCACGACCTGCCGCGCCTGCTCCTTCGCCCGCTCGAGCGCCGTCGCGCGTTCGGTGGCAATGGCTGCGCGCTGAGCTGCGAGCTCGGAGAGCTGCTGCTCTGCAGCTTTCGCCGCGCGTGCCGCGTCGGCGTACCGCTCCTCGGCTGCCGCCCGGCGCGCATCGAGGACTCTCATGACGGGCCGGTACAGGAGACGCTGGAGCAGCCAGACGAGAATCGCGAAATTGACGAGCTGCAGCGCGAGTGTCGACCAGTCGATGCGCATGGCGGCTCAGGCATAAGGGTTCGCGAAGAGAAGGATCAATGCCACCACGAGGCAGTAGATCGCCATCGTCTCGATCATCGCGAGGCCCACGAAGAGCGTTCGCGAAATCGTCCCGGAAGCTTCCGGCTGGCGGGCGATGGCGTCCATCGCCGCAGCGACCGAGCGGCCCTCGCCGAGCGCCGGCCCGATCGAGCCGATCGAGACCGCCACGGCGGCGGCAATGATGCTGATCGTCTTCGCGTCCATTGGAAACCACTCCGATGCTATTCGCCTGGTTTGGCCGGACTTGCGCCGGCCTCGTCACCGGCCGCCGCGCCGATGAACACCGTGGCAAGTACGGTGAAGATATACGCCTGCACGACGCCCACCAGCAGCTCGAGCGCCATCAGCGGAATCGGCACGAACAGGCCCGCGAGCGCGAGCACGAGCGCGATGAGGAACTCCCCGCTCATGATGTTGCCGAAGAGCCGCACCATCAGCGAGAAGGTGCGCGTGATCTCCGAGACGATATTGAGCGGTATCATGATCGGTTTCGGCTGCGCAAAGCTGCGCAGATACCCGAGCAGTCCCCGGGCGCGAACTCCGTACGCGTGCACGGCGAGGAACACGATGAGCGCGAGCGCCGCGGGCGTCTCGATGCGGGCCGTCGGAGCCTGAACGCCCGGCAGGATTCCAGAGACGTTCGCCGCCAGCAGGAAGATGAAAAGCGTCCCGACGAGCGGCAGGAGCGGCCTCGCGTCCCGACGGGTCACCTCCTCGATCTGAGCCAGGATGCCGTTGACGAGAAGCTCGAGCACGGCTTGCCGGCGCGAAGGTGCGAGGCCGAGGCGGCGAGTCGAGACCCAGGAGCCGGCGGCGAGCACCGCCATGATCGCCCACGTGGTAACGACGGGCCGAGTGATCGCGACCGGCCCCGCGTGAAAGACGATCACGTTCGCGAGCGGCGATCCCTGCATCATCCGGCTCTCCTGGTCGACCGAACGGCGAGCTGCCGGGCAAGCAGAAAACCCGAGAGCGCAGCGAGCAGGGGCGCCGCAAGCCACGGTCTCGTCCGCCCCAGCCTGCCTGCACCCCACTCCGCCACGGCCCCAAAGAACAGCGCCGTCGCCAGGCCGCGCCCGAGTGCCCCAACGAGCGGTCCCGCCCACGCGCGGTGCGCGACGTACCGCTCGACGCTCCGGCGCAGGGAAGCGAAATAGCCGTAGCCGAAGACAAACCCCGCTGCCGCGCAGAGCAGAGCGCGCGATGGGACCAGGATCGTACCCGGCATCGTCACGATCGATTGAGCCTCTGCCAGGCGAGCGTGCAGCCGAGCACCACGCCGACGACGAGCAAGGCGAGGGTCCAGAAGACCCCGCTCCCGAACCGCCGATCGAGCCATCGCCCGAAGTAGATACCAAGCAGCGTCGGGATCACCACGGTCCAGCCGATGACGCCTATCAACCCGAGATCCTGACCGATCGAGCGGCGATCTTCGCGGCGCGCGCGCCCCCGCCGTTCGCGAACCCGGCGCACGGCCTCATCGAGCAGGTGGGGCATCGCGCCGGTCCGGTCTGAGCAGACGCATGATCTGACGGATCGCCGCGACGTGCAGCCGCTGGGCGCTCGAGTGGGCGGCGCGCTCCTCATCGATCCGTTGTTGAAAGCCGGTGAGCACGTCGGCCTCGAGATGATGCAGGTCATCGCCTGCGACCGCTTCAGCGGTCGCCACCACAACCGTGTCGCCGCCCCGGACGGCCAGCATGCCGCCACGCACGGCGACGAAGTGCTCCCGACCGTGCACGTCGCGCCAGCTCAGTACGGAAACGCTGAGCGCGGTCAGAAAATCCGCATGGCCCGAGAGAATCCCGAAGGCGCCTGTCGGGTCCTCGCCTCTCACGTGCACGGCCTCATCCGTCCGCACGACGGTCGCGAGCGGCGTCGAGACTGTGAGTTTCATCGCCGCCCCGCCTCGGCTCTCGACTCGCGCTCGCGCGCCTCGTTCAAGTCGCCGATCATGTAGAGCGAGCTCTCGGCCCAACCGTCCGCCTCACCGTTCAATATCTTGGAGCAACCCTCGAGCGTCGCATCGAGCTCCACCGAGCGCCCCGGGGCTCCGGTGAATGCCTCGGTGACCCTGAAGGGCTGCGTCAGGAAGCGCATGAGAAGCCTCGCTCGCTTGACGGCAGTGCGATCTGCCGCCGAGAGCTCCTCGATACCGAGGAGCGCGATCACTTCCCGCAGCTCGCGGTAATGCGCGATCGTGCGGCGAACCTCCTGCGCCGTTCGGAAGTGTGCATCGCCCACCACCCGCGGATCGAGCAGGCTCGAGCTCGAAGCGAGCGGATCGACGGCCGGATACATGCCCTCGCTCGCCATGTCGCGCGAGAGCACGATCGAGGAGTCGAGATGGCTGAAGATCTCCGCGACCGCCGGATCGGTGAAATCGTCCGCGGGCACGTACACCGCCTGGATCGAGGTGATGGCGGCCCCCGCGACGGACGTGATCCGCTCCTCGAGCTCCGCGATCTCATCGGCGAGCGTCGGCTGATAGCCGACTCGCGAAGGCAGCCGGCCGAGAAGGCCTGACACCTCTGCACCGGCCTGCACCAGGCGGTAGACGTTGTCGATCAGAAGAAGCACGTCTTGGTGCGCGGCATCCCTGAAGTGCTCCGCGATCGCGAGCGCCGCAAGCCCGGTGCGCCAGCGAGCGCCGGGGGGCTCGTTCATCTGCCCAAACACCAGCGCCGTGCGCGCGAGCACGCCGGAAGCCCTGAGATCGGAGAGCAGCTCGTGCCCTTCGCGCGAGCGCTCGCCGATACCGGAGAACACCGAGATGCCGGCATGCCGTTCGACGGTGGTGCGGATCAGCTCCATGATCAGCACCGTCTTCCCGACGCCCGCACCGCCGAACATTGCCGCCTTGCCGCCCTTGATGAGCGGAGCGAGCAAGTCGATGGCCTTGATGCCGGTATGAAAGCGTTCGCGCGCGGCGCTCTGGCGATCGAGCGGCGGTGCCGCGGCGTGGATGGCCGAACGCTCGACATCGGCTGCAAGCGTGGGGCCGCGATCGGTCGTCTCGCCGAGGACGCTCAGCAGGCGTCCGAGCACCGGCTGCCCGACCGGCACGCGAATGGGCGAGCCCAGGCGCCGGACGGCCGTGCCGCGCTTGAGCCCCCCGGTGCTCTGAAACGCAACCGCCCGCACCCGGTGCAAGTCGAGGTGTCGCTGGACCTCGGCGGTAAGCGGTGCTCCGACATCCCAGTCGATGGCAAGCGCCTCGTGTATGGCCGGCAGCTCTCCCTCCGGGAACTCGACATCCAGCACCGATCCGCGGGCGGCCACAACCGCGCCAGCCGCGGGCGTACTCGTATCAGCTCGCGCCATGAACACCGATCTCGAGCAAGGTTGCCGCCCGGTTCTCGCGCACTTCGCCCGACGGGCGCGTGACGGTGGTGGTTATCGCTCCTCCCGCCGCACCTGCTGTGCGACGACGCCGGCGAGCCCGATGAGCTTCTCAGCCACGTGAGCGAGCAGATCATCGGCCGAGATCAGACCTACCGGTGTTCCATCCTCACCGAGGACGGGAGCGCGGCGCACGCCGCGGGCGCGCAGATGAGCAATCGTCCCATCGATGGAGTCCTGCTCATAGACGACGAGCGGGTCTCGAGTCATGGTCTCCCCGGCGCTCAGGCTCGTGAGGTCGGTGGTCCGCGCGAGTTGCGTCCGGACGATGTCCCGGTCCGTGATTATTCCTGCGACGCGCATCTGTGACCCGCTGCTCTCGGTCACCACGACGGCGCCGACGTGCTCAGCCTGCATCAGCCGGGCCACCTCGGAGATCGGTTCGCCGATGGAGACCTTGACGAGCGGGCGGCTGCAGAGATTCCCGACGTTCATGGATCAGAGTCCTTCGTGTCGCGATGGGCGCCATTGAGACACGGATCACCCCGGACGCCAATGCGTACAAATGCCGATGTGAGTCCCGGCTGGGCCGCCATACCCTGTCAGCCGTTGCCGCCTCGGCGAGCGCATGAAGAAGGCTCCACCGATGAGAGTTCAGGACGTATACACCCCGCACGCGCGGACGGCCGCACGCGACGAGCCGCTCGCCGAGGCGGCCCGCACGATGTGCAGCGAGCATGTCGGTGCTCTGGTCGTCATCGACCGCGCGGACTCCAGGCGCCGGCCGATCGGCATCCTGACGGACCGCGACGTCGTCCGCGGCCAGCTGCGGCGCGCGGCGGATCTCCATTGCCTCACCGTCGGCGATGTCATGACCCCCGATCCGCTCGTGCTACCGCCGCATCTCGAGGCGGCCGAGGCGATCGAAGCGCTCAATGCGCGCGCCGTCCGCCGCGCGCCCGTCGTCGATCCCGAAGGAAGCCTCGCGGGCATGGTCACCCTCGATGACTTGCTGCCCTCGGTCGCGCGCGAGCTCACCGATCTCGCGAGCCTGCTGGGGTCTCAGGCTCGCCTGGCGCGCGCGCGAGCTCGGTAGAGGTGTGCGCCGAAGGGCTCGAGAAGCGCATGTCTCCCCGTATCGAGGAGATTCTCGTCGGCGACGTCGGCGGCACACACGCGCGGTTCGCCGTTGCGGTTGCCGCAGGCGAAGGCTCCTGGCGCATCACTGCCAAGGCCGATCTCGCGGAGCCGTTCGAGAGCTTTGCCGAGGCCTTCGCCGCCTATCTCGACCGGCTCGGACGCTCGCATCTCCCCGAGACGGCCGTGATCGCCGCCGCCGGACCGGTCCTCGACGGCTCGGTCGTACTGACCAATCGGCGCTGGCGAGTCTGCGAGCAAGACCTCGGGCGGTCGGGATTCACAGGAGCGCTGGTCATCAACGACTTCGCAGCCCTGGCCTTCGCGACCGATTCATTGCAACCGGGGGATCTCCTCACGATCGGACCGGATCTTCCGGGATTCGGCGACGGCCCGGTATCGATTGTCGGCGCGGGAACGGGATTCGGCGTGTCGTGCCGCAACGCGCGAACCCGGACCGGACCCATGGCACGGACAGATCTCGAATCAGACCGCACATCCCGTGCAGCGCTCGTAGTCGATCCGGTAGCGCCGCCCTGGGCCAAGCTTCTCGATTGCGCGCTCGGGACAGGCCGCGTAGCACTGGTCGCACTCGCAGCAGCTGCCGCAGGAGAGACATCGTCCGGCCGCGTGCGCGAGTCAGGCCTGAACAGGCTCGCCGGCGGGACAGGCATGATTGCAGGGCGGCAGGCCGTCTCGATACACCGGCCGCCGGAGGCGCAACGGTCCTGTTCCGAGCTCCGCGACGGGATCGACCGCAGGCGTGAGGTCCATGGGCGCCAAGGATAGGTCGATGGACTTCGGGAGGCGTACGTGAATCTACGAATGGTGGAATCGTAGCCGCTTCGACATTGTGGCGGCGTATGCAAACGAGGCCCTTCACTATCGTGGCGGCACTCGCGCTGACGCTCGTGGCGCTCGGACCGCCTGCGCTCTCGCGCGGGCCGCCGCCTCTCGGGCGCGCAGCCAGTACTGCCCGCCACCATCTTCGTTGAGTCGCAGGCTCGTTCGCGATTGCCGCGGATGAACCCGAGCGACGATCATTCATCCAAGAGGACCTGGCCATGAAATCGGATGCCGACATCAAACGAGACGTTGAAGCCGAGCTACTGTGGTCGCCCGAGGTCGATCAGACAGACATCGCCGTCAAGCTGAATGGCGGCGTCGTGACGCTCACCGGCTATGTCAAGAGCTACTTCGAGAAATATCGCGCCGAGGCCGCGGTGAAACGCGTCGCCGGCGTGAGGGCGGTTGCGAACGACCTCGCCGTTCGCGCGCCGATGGGCGGCTTGCCCCCCGATCCCGAGATCGCGCGCAATGTCGTGGCGGCGCTCCGTGCCGAGCTGCCGCTCGCGTGGGAGAACATCAAGCCGCTCGTGCACGAAGGCCACGTCGCGCTCGAGGGCACGGTCCAGTGGCACTACGAGCGCGAGAGCGCGGAGGCTGCCGTTCGTCGTGTGCCGGGCGTCGTGAGCGTGCGCAACTCGATCAGCTTGAAGCCCCGGGTTTTCACCGGGGAAATCAAGCACAAGATCGAGGAGGCGTTCGAGCGGAACGCTATCATCGATGCGCAGGGGATCACGGTGGAAGCACGGGACGGAGAGGTGACTCTGCGAGGCGAGGTACGCTCGTGGGCCGAGCACGATCAGGCGCAGCAAACGGCGTGGGCGGCGCCGGGCGTCACGCGCGTCAAGAACGAGCTCGTCATTCGCACCTGAAAGTCGACGCGCAGGATTTCGCACGAGTCAGGCTGGCGGGCCGCGAGCGTCCGATAGTCCATCGAGGCCTGCCGCACCGGCTTCTTCAGCTTGTAGGCACGGTCACCCACCAGAAACACCCACGCGAAATGAGTCTCGATGACTTCCACCGTCCGCGATGAGCGCCGGGCGCGACGCGGGTCGGCCAGGAAAGCCACCTTCTCGCGCAGCGCGTCCTCATCGCGAATCGCCCGTTCGGCAGCGTCAATCATTGCCGGCAGCTCCACGGCACCCCACGGGGCCGAGTGCAACGCCCTCTGCGCCGACGGCGCGTGCTCAGAGGCAGAGCTTGCACGGCAACGGCAGGCGGTTCGATGGATGCCGCGCATTGTGCGACGGCGGCGTGCGCGCCCGTATTCGCACCAGTACGGACGCAAGCCGAGGGAAGGCGGCCCTCGGCGCACGCCGGCGCTCAACGCAGGTACGCCTCGGTCGCGTAGCGGCGCATCATGCGCTGCGAGTTGAAGTAGGCCGCATTCTTGGTGATCGCGCCCCGCATGACTCTGATCCAGCCCTCCGCATCCTCGGCGCGCCGATAGTAGAGCGGCAACACCATGCTCTCGAGCTTGACGTAAAGGCTCTCCGCATCTTCCACCGCCCAGCCCGTCACCCCCTCGATGCAGCCCTCGATCCACCAGCCGTCGAGCACCGAGAGACTCGGAACACCATTGAACGCCGCCTTCATACCGCTCGTGCCCGAGGCCTCGAGCGGCGGCAGCGGCGTATTGAGCCACACGTCCGCGCCTGCCACGAGGCATTGCGCGAGGGCAAGGTCGTACTCCGGCAGGTAGGCGACCGGAACGGCGCCCGCGAGCGCTCGGGCATGCTCATGCAACCGCGCTATGAGGCGTTTGCCCTCCTCGTCGCGCGGATGCGCCTTCCCCGCGAGCACGATCTGAAACGGCGCTCCCGCTGCGATCGCGCGCAGCCGCTCGAGATCCGAGAACAGAAGGTTCGGACGCTTGTAAGCCGTCATTCGCCTCGCGAAACCGAGGATGGGCCGCGCCGCATCGAGCGCGATGCCGGTCGATGCGAGCACCCGCTCGATCAGCGCGCGCTTGGCGCTCGCATGCGCCTCGAGGAGCTCCTGAGCCGGAATCACATCCGCCCGGACGAGGAGCTCGGGCTCGAGGCACCAGCCGGCCACGTACCGATCGTATAGTGTGCGGAAACTTTCGGCGGTCCACGTCTCGGAATGCACGCCGTTCGTGATCGCGCGCACTCCATAGCCGGGGAACATGCTCCGGGAAACCTCGGCGTGACGCTTCGCCACGCCATTCACGAAATCGCTCACGTTGAGGGCGAGCCGCGTCATGTTGAGCGCGCCCGGACCGCCGAGCTCGCGCAGCAGGCCGAAATCGATGGGGCCGTGCGCATGACCTGCCGGCTCGGCTCGACGGAGCGGCTCGGGAGGATCGGAAGCATGCGTCCGGACGGATCCGGGCTCGGGGTCGTGCGCGGGCTCGTGCTCGTGCGGAGCGCCGTGGTTGCCTCCGTACACATCGCTCGCGAACAACCGCTCGACGAGCGCGTAGGAGAACCGGTCGTGGCCAGATTCGACGGGCGTGTGGGTCGTGAAGCGGCAGAGCTCGCGCACTCGTGGCAGATCGTACAGCGGCTCGCCGGGGCGCAGGTCCTCCGGCGCGTAGGCGTTGCGGCGCAGGAGTTCCACTGCGAGGAGCGCAGAGTGTCCCTCGTTCATGTGGTACTCGCTCACGGTGAAATCGAGCGCGCGGAGCATCCGTACACCACCCATGCCGAGCACCATTTCCTGCTTCAACCGGTAGGTTTCATCTCCGCCGTATAGATAATGAGTGATCTCCCGATCGCTCGCCTCATTCTCCGGCAGGTCCGTATCGAGCAGGATCACGGGTGCAAGTCCGCCGAGACGGCTCTCGATCACGTACAGCCACGCGCCGACCCAAACCGACCTGCCGTCGATCCGTATTGCTGCCTTGGAGTCGAGCGCCCGCGCCCACCGCGCGGGCTCCCAGATCGCCGGGTGCTCGATCTGCCGACCCTTTGCGTCGAGCTCCTGGCGGAAGTACCCCGCGCGGCTCACGAGCGTCACGCCCACGAGCGGCGCGCGCAGGTCCGCTGCCGTCCGCAGCGTGTCGCCGGCCAGCACACCGAGTCCGCCCGCATAGGTCGGAATCTCGCTCCGCAGTGCGATCTCCATCGAGAAGTACGCGACGCGCGGCTCACCCAGGAACTCGTCCAGCGCGAACGATTCTGCAGGACCGATCTTGTGCAGCGCTGCCGCACTCGCGGCCGCTCCGCGTTGAGTTTCCGCCATTTCGAGAGTTCCTGTGCCGAGTTTGCGCCCATTACACTCCGTTCGGAGCCGACGCGCGAATAGGGCTTCACCGACGCAGTCTGCGGAGAACCCGTATGGTGCCGCTCCCCGATGCCGCGCAGCATCGCCGGCATGAACCGGTTAGCGGTCCTCACGAGCGGCGGCGATGCTCTCGCGCGGCACTTCACCGAGCACGCCGAGCGACTCGGCTTCGAGCAGCGCGCCACGAAGCTCGGTCACGTGCAGGCGGCGGTGCGCCGTGCGCGTTCGATCGCCTGAGCGCGACGCTGCTCGGCGCCGCCGCGGTCGAGCGCTTGAATGCCGGCCAGCACGGGGTCCTCCTCGGCATCGTCGGAGGCAGGGTCGCTGCGACGCCGCTCTCGGAGGTCGTCCGCGCCGAGAAACCCCTCGAGCCGCACTGGCTGCATCTCACGCACGTGCTCGCACGCTGAGGAACGGCCAACGGTCGTTTCAAGGAGACTTTCATGCTGCTCAGAGAAATCTGCATTCCCGACGTCGTCTACTGCACCGCCGATACCACGGCGGCCAGCGCCGCGCGCCTCATGCGCGAGCGGCACGTAGGAGACGTGGTCGTCGTCGAAGATGCCGACGGCGATCAGACGCCGATCGGTGTCGTGACCGATCGCGACCTCATCGTCGAGGGGCTCGCAAAGGAGCGGGACGCGGCGAAGATCAAGGTACGGGACATCATGCGCACGCCGGTCGTCGTAGCGCGCACGACGGAGGACGCGAGCCGGGCCCTCGAGCGAATGAGGGTACATGGTGTGCGGCGCATTCCGGTCATGGACGAGCACTTGAGGCTTGCCGGCATCTTCTGCCTGGACGATCTCGTCAAGCGGCTGGCGGCCGATACGGCGGCGCTCGCCGAGATCCTCTCCGGGGAGCAGGACCGCGAGCGTCGGAGGCGCCGTTAGGCGTTCCCGCCGGTAACGGGCTTCACGAGCAGAAAGTCGCCGTCGATCGTCTCGAGGAGGCGACCCGTCAGCGTACCCACCACTGCCGTCAGCGTGCGGCGGTGACTGAGTGCCCCGAGCACGATGAGGTCATAGCGTCTCGCCGTCGCGAATTCGGTCAGCACGACCGCCGGCTCCCCGTCGACCAGGTGGAGCTGCGACGGCGACACATCGGCTTCCTTCGCGCGCTGCTCGAGCATCGAGCGGTGCGCGGCGAGCACATCCGGCGCGTGGCAGAATCGACCGGCGTGCAATACCTCGAGCGTGCCGTGCGCCGCGGCTGCGATGAGCTTGGCCGAGCACAGAATGTCGCGTGTCAGTGCCGGCGATTCATCCGCGGAGAGGTCTACCGCAGCGGCAATGATCGGGTTCGCCCTCCAGGGGCGGCCGCGCGTGAGCAGAAGCGGCGCCGGGCAGCTGCGGGCGAGGTCCCAGTCACTGGCGCTGACCCGCCGGCCGTCGCCGCCGCTCACACCCCGCACGACGAGGTCCGGCGCGGAGCGCTTGGCCTTGGCGACGATCCCCATGTAGAGCGGCGACTCGCAGGCGACATCGATGGCAACGGACACGCCCTCGACCGCTGCGGCGCGCCGAAGAGATTCGAGAAATCGCCTTGCTTCGGCGAGACAGGATTCGCGCGCGCTCGCCGCGCGGGCGGCCTCGTATTGACGCTGCTGAACGTAGGCATGCTCGGCATCGCAGAGAAAGAGCTCGAGCCTTGCGTGGAAAAGACGTGCGAGCGCGACCGCCTTGCTGAGCACCTCTGCCGCCCCGTCGCGATCGACGGCAACGAGGATCCGCTCGATCCGGCGAGCCGACGTCTCCGAGACCTCCTGCCCGGGAAGCCCCGCTCCTGCCGTGCGTCGGATGTTTGCCTTGCCCATTTGATATTCCTGCGCGATAGGTTGCGGTCCGCCTCGATCAGATAAATTGTCAACCTATCGCATGCGATGCGCCAATCCGTATGAATCCGGATGGCGCGCCCACGCCATTGCGGGTCAGCATTGAATGTACCGAATGGAGGACTCCTCGATGAGAGTACGAATTCTCGTGGCCGACCAAAGCGAGGCCGACTTCTACGACATGGAGCATGCCGAGGAGATGCCGAAGTTCGCGGGTGGAATCGGCGACCCGGCCGCGCATCTGCACGACCGCGAAATCGACTCCGATCGACCGGGGCGTGTGTTCGATCATGCTCCGTCCCCGGGTGCGCGCCGCGGCGCCACCGCTCACCATGGCACGGGCGGTGAGCGCAGCTCGCGCAAGCATGAGGCTGAGCAGTTCGCCCGGCGCATCGCGAAGCTCCTGGATGAAGCACGGCGTGACGGCGAGTTCGATCGGCTGATCGTCATCGCGCCGCCCGGCCTCCTCGGAAGGCTTCGCGCGGCGATGCCTGAGCCGCTGCGCTCGATCACCGCGGCCGAGGTCGCGAAGAGCCTCGTGCACGAGCCCCTCTCGAGTGTGCGCGCACATCTGCCGCCGGAGACGTTCGCTCGGAGCTCCGCGTCCTCGTGAGCCCAACGGCCACGGCTTGGCGTCAGCTCGTGCCGCCTTGCGCGTGCAGCCTCGAGAGGTAATCCGCAAGACCCTCCAGATCGGCGGCGTCGAGCCTCTTCAGCAGTTTCGCGTGCGTGGCGCTCAGCCCCGGGCGGCGGCCATCGATCGCATCGTGCAGCTGTCGGAGCAGATAATCGTAGTCCTGGCCGGCCAGGCGCGGCACGAAGCGAGTGTTGCTGCCCTCGCCGCCGCGGCCGTGGCAAGCCACGCATCGCATGCCATACAGTTCCTGTCCGCGCCGCACGTCCTCACCGGCGCCTACCGCGTTGGGCGGCAGCGGCCTCAACGAAGCTGCATAGGATGCCACGTCGGCGATATCCTTCGAGGACTTGAGGACGTGGCGGCTTGCGACGATCTCCATCCGAAGATCCCACCGGCGCCCGTGCCGGAAATCAACGAGCTGCTTCGCGATGACGCGGACGTGCTGTCCCGCGATCTCCGGAACCCAGCCCCTTGGCAGGCCCGCCTCGTGTGCGCCGTGACATACGGTGCACACGCGAAAGACTTCGCGGCCGTGCGCGGGGTCGGGCACCCGGCGCAGCACGGCGTCGAGGTCCCGGCCGGAATCGCGCGCCGCAGGGCGAGCCGTGCTCCTCGCCTGCGCCCCGGGGGCGACAAGCGTCAGGAGGGCGAGGAAGCACAGCAACGGCAGTGAAGTTCGACATCTCGGGCTCATGCGGCTCTGCCCCCCGTGATTTCGCGCGAAGGAGGCGCACCCGACCTGAGATCGAGCTCGAGGACGAGCACTCCACGATCGTTCCGAGTGGCGCGGAAACCCAGCCCCTCGGCGAGCCTGATCATACGCGCGTTGTCGCTCAACACCTCGCCCACCATGCGGCACGTGCCGCGCGCCCGGCAGTAGCGCACGAGCTTCTCGAGCAGCATCCGTCCGAGTCCCATGCCTTTGAGGTCGGACCGGACGAGAACCGCGAATTCGGCTTCAACGTTGTCCGGATCGGCCGATGCGCGGGCGACGCCGAGCGTCGCCTCGGCTCCGTCCGCTTCAGTCGCGACTGCGACGAAAGCCATGTCGCGGTCGTAGTCGATCTGCGTGAGCCGCGCGAGATCGCGGTCGGGCACCTCGCGCAGTGTGGCGAAGAATCGCGCCCGCAAGTCCTCGGGGACGACTCGCGCGAGGAAGCGCTTGTGCTGCCCGAAGTCCTCCGGCCGGATGGGTCGCAAGAGCAGCGGGCGTCCCCGAAAATCCGTGCGCTCCTCGAGCTCCGCCGGATACGGCCGGATCGCAAACCTTTCGGTGCCGCAGGCACGATCGTGCGCAATCCGGATGCGGGCATCGAGTGCGAGCACTCCGTGCTCATCGGCGAGCAAGGGGTTCACATCGAGCTCGACGATCTCCGGCACATCCGCAGCGAGCTGCGCCAGACTGACGAGTGCGCGCTCGAGCGAGGCGAGATCCACGGCAGGCCGGTCGCGAAAACCCGCGAGCAGCCGAGATACCCGCGTCTGCTCGACCAGGTCTCGCGCGAGCCTCTCGTTGAGCGGCGGCAGCGCGAGCGCGCGATCGGCCACGAGTTCGACGGCCGTGCCGCCCTGGCCGAAAAGAATCGTGGGCCCGAATGTCGGGTCTACCGCAATCCCGGCAAACAGCTCGTACGCGCTCCCCCGTCGCACCATTTTCTGCACCGTGAAGCCCTCGATTGCCGCATCGGGCCGCAGTTCCCGGCATCGCTGGAGCATTGCGCGGGCCGCCCGCTGCACTTCCTCGGTGCTTCCCAGATTGAGCGCGACCCCGCCCACGTCGGACTTGTGCGAGATATCCCGTGAGAGGATCTTGAGCGCGACGGGAAAGCCGATGCTCACGGCAGCCTGCGCGAGAGCCTCCGCCTCCCGAACGGCGCGCGTTTCGACGATCGGAATGCCGTATGCGGCAAGCACATCCTTCGACTCGGGCTCGGTCAGCGTAAGACGATTCTCCGCGAGCGCTCGAGCGACGATCTCCCGTGCCGTCTCAACGTCCGAGCGGCCCGCCCCGGCCATTGAGACCGGGGCCTCGAGCAGCAGCGCCTGGCTCTCCTCGTAGCGCACGACATGCAGGAAGCCTTCCACGGCCTCCTCGGGCGTCGAATAGACCGGGACCTGGCTGCTTTCGCCCCCCGCGCCGAGCCAGCAGGCGATCGCCGGCCGCGGCAGCTGCGCGAGCGCGGGCAGGCAAGTCGCCGCGACTTCATCCACGGCGGTGACTGCGGTGGGCGCGTGCATGAGGAGCACGGCATCGACGGCAGGATCCGCCGACACGGCTTCGAGCGCCGCGAGGTAACGCTCCGGCCGCGCATCTCCGCCGATATCGAGGGGGTTTGCGTGCGAGTTGCGCGACGGTACGACCTCATCGAGTCTCCGGCACGTCTCCGGAGCGAAGGTCGCGAGCCTTCCTCCTCGCCTCACGAGCGCATCGGCGGCGAGAACTGCCGGCCCGCCGCCGTTCGTCACGATCGCCAGGCGAGGCCCGGCATACTTTTTCCACCGCGCAAGGATCTCCGCTGCGCCGAACAGATCCCGCAGGCCGTCGACGCGCAGAATGCCCGCCCTTCGGAAGGCTGCGTCGTAGACCGCATCCGCCCCCGCAAGCGCGCCGCTGTGCGAGCACGCCGCCTGCGCGGAGGCGGCCGTACGGCCGGACTTCACCACGATCACCGGCTTCGCCCGCGCCGCCGCTCGAGCGGCCGACATGAACTTCCGCGCCGACGTGATCGATTCGACGTACAGGAGGATCGCGCGAGTATCCGGATCGCGGCCGAGATAGTCGAGCAGATCGCCGAAGTCGACATCCGCCGCGTTTCCGAGAGAAATGAAATGTGAGAATCCGATGTGGGCCCGCTGTGCCCAATCGAGCATCGCCGTCGTGAGGGCGCCCGACTGGGCGACGAAGGCGAGATTTCCCGCGGCAGCTCCCACATGCGCGAAGCTCGCGTCGATCCCGAGCCTCGGCACGAGTATCCCGATGCAATTCGGCCCGAGAATCCGCAGCGTGTAGGGCCGCGCGGCCCTCAGCATCGCCTCGACGACTGTTTGCTCGAGACCGGCGCTCAGCACGACGGCCGCTCGCGTGCCGAGCGCCCCGAGCTCGGCGATGAGATCCGGTATGCCCGCGGCCGGCGTGCAGATGACCGCGAGGTCGGGCGCCGAGGGAAGGCATGTCACGGTGCGGTATGCCCGCCGCCCGGCAACGGTCGGGTGGCGGATATTGACCGGCCAGATGGGGCCTGCGAATCCGCCCTTGAGGAGGTTCCGCATCACCGTGGCCCCGACGCTGTGCGGGCGATCGGAAGCGCCGACGAGCGCGATCGAGCGCGGCTTGAAGAGGGACTCGAGGTTCCGGCTCGTCATGGTCGCACACGTTAGGTCCCGGTCCTCCCCGCGGGAATGCGTACAACTGCCTATGGGGCTCACGGGCAGGCGTGCGGCGGCTCAAGGGCCGCTGGCTAGGCATTACTGCGTATTGGCGCTGCGCCTCCGCGGCTGCAGCATCCTCCGTGAGATCGGGCGTGCATTTCACGGAGCAGCTCCATGTATCAGAACATTCTCGTTCCCATCGATGGCAGCGAGACGGCGGGCCTCGGCCTGCACGAGGCGATTCAGCTTGCGCGAACGCTCGGGGCGAGAATCCGGGTCCTGCACGTCCTCAACAAGACTCCCTTCATCGCGGACGGAGCGACGCCGGTGGTCATCGACGATCTCATCTCCCAGCTGCGCAGCAACGGCGAATCGATCGTGCACGAGGCGGCCACCGCCGCGCGCGCGGCGGGCGTCGAGGTACAGAGTTCCATCATCGAAGCGCTCGGCGACCGTGCCGGCGAGGTCATCGTGGCGGAGGCGCGCGATTGGCCTGCGCACCTGATCGTTTGCGGCACGCATGGGCGGCGCGGACTGAAGAGGATCTTGATGGGAAGCGATGCCGAGTATGTCGTCAGGCACACCTCCGTGCCGGTTCTCCTCATCCGCGCGCGCGGCTGACCCGCATGCATTCACGACCGATCAGAGGGAAAGGCGCCATGAATCGCACGTCGAATTCTCGTCCTCGCTCGCAGCCCGCCGCGCGCATCCGGCGCATCGTCGTTGCCGTCAAGGACCCGTGGGCCCGGGCGCTCCCCGCGGTGGCCAAGGCTGCGCAGCTCGCGCGTGCGTTCGATGCCCGCCTCGAACTCTTCCATGCCATGAGCGATCCCGTGTACATCGACGTGGCCGAGGTCCATGGGCAGGACGTGGCGAGCCTCGAAGGAGCGCAGCGCAAGCGCGTGCTCGCTCGGCTCGAACGGGTGGCCGAGCGTCTCGGGCGGCACGGTCCCGCCGTCGATGTGGCCGTGGAGTGGGACTTCCCGCCGCATGAAGCCATCATTCGCGCAGCTCAGGCGTTCGAGGCCGACCTCATCCTCGCGGAGCGCCATCCCACCACCCATCACCTGCCCTGGGTCCTGCGCTTCACGGATTTCGAGCTGCTGCGCTGTTCGCCCGTGCCGGTGCTGCTCGTCAAGACACGCAAGGCTTACGTGCGCCCCAAGGTTCTCGCCGCCGTCGATCCGGGCCACAGCTTCGCGAAGCCCCTCTCCCTCGATGCCGAGATCCTGCGGTACGGATCGGCCGTGGCGGAGGCGCTGCGCGGTGCCGTTCACGCGGTGCATGCGTTCGAGCCCCTTCCCGCCGGCGCATTGAACGGCGATTATCTCTCGGGCGAATGGCTCGCCGAGCTCGAGGAGGCCACGAAGAAGCATGCGCGAACGGCGCTCGAGCGAACGCTGCGCGGCGTGGATATTCCCCGTTCGCGCCAGTATCTCATTGCACGCCATCCGATCGATGCCATCGCGCAGGCGGCCGCGGCCATCGGCAGCGACATCGTCGTGATGGGTGCGATCTCCCGATCAGGGATCAAACGCCTGGTGCTCGGCAACACGGCGGAGAAGCTCCTGGACCATCTCCCGTGCGACGTGCTCATCGTGAAGCCCAGGCGCTTCGCGCATCGGGTCCCGCGAATACCCCGCGGCGCTCAGCTCGTCGCGCTCTCTGCGATGGGGGCGGGTGTCTGAGTCTTCACTCCCGAACACGGAGGCGGCGCGGTCGTGGCGCCGCATGAGTCGATCGGCACGCGCCTGCTCGAGGGACATACCGAGCGGCTGCCGTCGCCCGTCTTGCGTTATCTGCGGCGCGCGCTTCTCGATACTCCTTCGTACGTCACCTGCGCGAGCCTCGTGCAGCGGGGCGAACGGAGGGATCGTGGACGATCGAGCCGAGACGAACGAGCGCGACGTGATCGAGAGCTGAGCGCTGCTTGCCGTCGATGCCAACCCCCTGCCGGCCGAGGTGGACAATCCCAGCGCGCAGATGCCGGCCATTCCTTGTTGGAGGGACCATGACACCTGGCTCGCCTCGAGCGCCTCGCAAGCGAAGGAGCTGCCGAAGCCCTACCCGCAGAGACAGACGGTCTGCCATCCCGTTGGGCCGTACGTCGATCACCTCGAGTTCGATGAGACTGGCCTGATCGGGCGGGCCCGTCCCTGATCGGAGTAGACTCGCGTCGCCCCATCGTCGGGTAATCGTCACGGGAATTGAGATGAAGCTTGCTTTCGGACAGCCCCTGGGCGCGATATTCCAGATCGCGTACGTCGTGCAGGACATTCATGCAGCGATCCGCGAGCAGGCGACGCGACTGCGCATAGGCCCGTGGCTGCTGCTCGAGCACTTCGTGCCGACCTGGCAGAAGTACCGCGGCCGGCCCACCGAGCTCGACGCTTCGATAGCGATCAGCTTCTCGGGCACGATGATGTTCGAGCTGATCCAGCAGCACAATGATGTGCCGTCGGTCTTCCGGGACGTCGTGAGCCGCCGCGGCTACGGACTGCACCATCTGGCGGTTTCCTCGCGAGATTTCGAGGCGGACTGCGCCAGGTATCGCGCCTCGGGCTACGAGCCCGTCTTCGAGGCCGCGGCCGAAGGCGGCCTGCGAGTCGCATACTTCGATACCGGTGCGACGCTTTCCGCCATGCTGGAGATCATGGACATGCCCCCCGAGCTCGAGTCGCGCTGGGCGAGCTTGCAGGCGCAGTGCGCCGACTGGGACGGGCGCGAGCCGATTCTCCGGTGAGTGGAACGCGAACGCCGGTCAACTCGATCCCAGAATAAGTCATCTCCAGGATGCGCCTGGCGCGTCGGGTTCGGAACATACGTAGGGACCGGAAGGCCCGGATGGACGATATTTAGAGAAATGCTCGCCGGAGCCAGCATGGATGTCATGACCCGAAAGACCGATCCAAGCCCCGAGAGTTCCGGATCCTCCGCACCCGGCGCTCGATCCAAAGCCGCCGACGGCGACTCTCAGAGCATCGCCGCAGGGGTGCTGCATGGACGCATGCTGCAAGTGTCGCGGCTCGCCACGATTGGCGAGATGGCGGCGGGTGTCGCGCACGAGCTCAACCAGCCGCTGACCGCCATCGCGAACTATGCGCAGGCCTGCGAACGCCTGCTTGGCCGGCCGGATGCGGACCTCGAGAGCGTGCGCGGCGCACTCTGCGAGATCGCCGCCCAGGCCGTCCGCGCCGGGGACATCCTCCACCGCCTGCGGAGCCTGGCGCGAACGCAATCGATGCGACGGGAGCATGCGGAAGTCAATGCAATGGTCGAAGACATCCGAGATCTCATCCTCGCGGACGGCCGGGTGCATCGCGCGCGCATCCAATTCGAGCTCGCGGAGCGCCTGCCTCTCGTATCGATGGACACCGCGCAGATCCAGCACGTGATCCTGAACCTCGTTCGCAATGGACTCGAGGCGCCCGCCGAAGCCGGTGCCGAGGAGCGCGAGCTCACGCTGCGCACGAGTGCCGCGCCCGACGGCGATGTCGAGATCGCAATCCTGGACAACGGCGTCGGCCTCTCGCCGGAGGCGACAGAGCGGCTGTTCGATCCCTTCTTTTCCACGAAGCCGGAGGGAACCGGACTCGGCCTTGCGATCAGCAATACCATCGTTCGCGCCCACGGCGGCTCGCTCGGCTACCGCCCGAATACGCCTCGGGGGGCCTGTTTCTACATTCGCCTGCCCGTCGAAGCGCCACGCACCAACTCGGATCGCGGCTCTCCGTGAGGACCGTGGCGCAGAATGCAGCGGAGGGGCGCGCGCGGGTATGATGGGCGCGCCAGCCGGCAACGTCGCACCGCATGCTCTCACCCGAACTCCTCGCCAGCGTCCTCGAATCCGCCCCCGACGCCGTCATCATCGTCGATGCGGCCGGCACCATTCTCTTCGCCAGCAGTCGGATCACGGCGCTCTGCGGCTACCGGCCGGAGGAGATCACCGGCCGAGGAATCGAGTGCCTGCTGCCGGAGCGCTTCCGTGAGACCCATCTCGCGCACCGCCACAGCTACGCGCGCCATGCGCGCCCGCGGCCGATGGGCGCCGATCTCGACCTGTATGCGTTGCACAAGGACGGTACGGAGCTGCCGGTCGAGATCTCCTTGAGTCCGATCCGCGACGGCGAGCGGCTGCTCGTTGCGGCGGCGCTTCGCGACGTGACGGAGCGCAAGCGCATCCAGACCGAGCTCATGCAGGCACGGGAGGCCGCCGAGCGGGCGAACCTCGCCAAGAGCCGCTTTCTCGCCACCGCCAGCCACGATCTGCGCCAGCCGCTGCAGACGCTCTCGCTGCTCAACGGCACGCTGCGGCGCCTCGTGCATGATCCCACCGGCGCCGAGGCCGTCGCCCAGCAGGGCCAGGCGATCGAGGCGATGTCGCGCCTCACCAATGCGCTGCTCGACATCAGCAAGCTCGAGTCGGGCGCGATCCGGCCCGATCCGGAAGATTTTGCCGTCGCGACGCTGTTCGAGGAGTTGCGCAATGAATTCGCGAGCCTCGCGGCCAGCAAGGGTGTCGAGCTGCGCATCGACGTTTCGGCCCCCTCGGCTCATTCCGATCCGTCGCTCGTCGGCCAGATTCTGCGCAACCTCGTCTCGAACGCGATCAAGTACACGAACCGCGGTTGGGTTCAGCTGCGCTCCGCGCACTCTGCATCGGGTGTGCAACTCCAGGTCACCGACACGGGCGTCGGCATTCCGGCCGATCAGCTGCCTTACATCTACGACGAGTTCTACCAGGTCGGCGTCGCGAGCAACACCTCGCGCGAGGGCTACGGGCTGGGGCTCGCCATAGTCCAGCGCCTCGTGACTCTGCTCGGGCTGAAGCTCGATGTGCAATCGACGGTCGGCCGCGGATCGACGTTCACTCTGGAGCTGCCGTCTGCCGAGCGCAAGACCGCCGCCGGGCCCGTCGCGGCTCCCGGCGCAGCGCTGCCCGCATGCGAGCAGCGCGCCGCTCGCATTCTGCTCGTCGACGACGACGCGGGGGTGCGCAACGCAACGGCGCTGCTGCTGCGGGTCGAAGGCTGCGAGGTGCTGTGCGCCGCATCTCTCGGCGAGACGGAGCAGGTACTCCGCGAGAACCCGCAGCTCGACCTGATCATCGCGGACTACCATCTGCAGGGAAATGAGACCGGGGTCGATGTGATCGCGGCGGCGCGGGCCATCGCGGGGGAAAGCCTGGGCGCGGTGCTCGTGAGCGGCGATACCTCCTCCAGGCTTCGCGACGTCAAGGCCGGCGATCGGTTGCGGATTGCGAGCAAGCCGATCCGGGCGGAGGAGCTCCTGTCGATCATTGCGGAGCTGCTCGCCGCCAGAAGGCCAGCGAAAGCCGCGGGTTAAGCCCCGCTCTCGGTAGGTACGCATACGGATGCCGCGCACGGCGGCGCTCGGCGAGCCATGGGTGGCCGCCGAGAGATATCCGTGCGATGCTCCTCGGGCACCCCGTCAAGACACCACAGTGCTGCCTGAAGTGCGCCGTTCAACGACTCGAAGCTCTCGCTCGGGTACACCTGCGCCCACTCCCAGTTCGAGTACGTCAGCACGAAGTGATACAGCAGATGCGGGAACGGCTCTCTGGCGATCGTGACCGCAAGCTCACGCATGTCGGTGAAGTCGGACTGAGCCTGCTCGCCGGCTCGGTGCACCTGGGGGAAGAACGCCTGCCTCGGCGGACCACACTGCGCGTGCCAGGCGTTCAGCCGGCGCTACAGGGTCCGCAGCTGCCCGGGCGTGAACCGCCCTGGATCGCGCTCGTTGAGAGCCGCCCAGCTCCTCTTCGCCTGAAGCCCCGCGTCCTGCTTGAGCCAGGTCTCGATCTGCGGCCAGACCTGCTCGTACGGGCCCGGCCGGGTTCACCAGGTATGCGGGCACGCACCGCCGAGGACATCCGCCCCGAGCGGGCGTACTCGCGCGCCGTCGGCTCGCTCATCCCGGCACGCACCATTGCGCGCACGAGCGGGTTGCCTTCCTGAAGTAGCTTCATCAGTCGCCTCACTTGTTGGGTAAACGTGTGGCCGTGGCCCCTGGATTGAGGGCCTGTGCGGGCGCGAGGATGTGGCCGCTGTAGTGTGTACAGCGTCACGCGCAGGGGTGGAAGCGGATGGCCACGATGAAAGCACAGCAGGTCGAGGCGGGTGGGCGGCGACGGTGGTCGGCGGCGCAGCGGTTGCAGATCGTGCGGGAGTCGCTGCGGATCGGCACGGTGCAGGTGTGCCGTCGACATCGCCTGCATCCGAGTCTGCTGACGAAGTGGCGCAAGCGGCACGGTAACGGCAGGACGGACACGCCGGGCCAGGCGGGCGCGGCAGCGCGGCTGCTGCCGATTCGAGTGCAGCGCGGGGCCGGCCCGTCGCGGCCGGTGACGGTGGCCGTACCGACAGCCGGTGCGAGCCGCAGCGGATCGATCGAGGTGGAGCTCACGACTGGTCAGCGGCTTTCCATCCGCGGAGCGGTGGAAGCGACGATGCTGCGCACGGTGCTCGAGGAGCTCGCGCGCTCATGATGGGCTTACCCGCGGGGTGCGGATCTGGCTGGCGGCCGGATGCACCGACATGCGCAAGGGCTTCGATGGACTTGCGGCGCTGGTGCAGACGAGGTTGGGCCACAACCCGTACTCGGGGCAGATCTTCGTCTTCCGAGGCCGTCGCGGTGATCGGATCAAGGTCTTGTGGGACAGTCAGGACGGGCTGTGCCTTTTCTATAAACGATTGCGCGGGGCGAAGTTGCTCTGGCCGCGGGCCGAGAGCGGCGTGGTGGCGCTCTCTGCGGCGCAACTGTCGATGCTGCTGGAGGGGATCGACTGGCGCACGCCGCGACGCACGGGACTTTCCCCGCAGGACCCGGATCGCATTCTGCCAACCCGGGCGGTATAGGCAGTCCGTCGCGACAGACATCCGAGTTCTCGAGCCCGCCGGTAAAGCAAACAACAACATCTATCAAATAACCGTGCGCATCTTCAGTGCGGCGCGTATAATTTGTCCGTGCCGGATATCAACGCACTGCCGAACGACATCGAGGCCTTGAAGCGCTTACTTCTCGAGCACCATGCCGCATCGGCCGCGAAGGACATCGAGCTGCGCGAGCAGCGGATGCTGATCGAGCATCTTCGGTTCCTGCTCGCCAAGCTCCGGCGGGCCCGCTTCGGGCGATCCTGCGAGCAGCTCGAGGGCGCCGGACAGTTGGCAATGAGCTTCGAGGAGCTCAAGGCGGCTGTCCTTGCGGCCGAGCGACAAGTGGCCGCCGCCGCGGAGAGCCCGGCCGGTGAAGCCCCAAAAGGCAAGCCGGTGCGGCGCAAGAAGCTGCCCGAGCATCTCGCGCGCGTGGATAACCTCATCGAACCGCACACGTGCAGCTGCCCGGACTGCGGCGGCCCGCTCGCCGAGCATCGCGCCGATTCCCCGGGCGGCACTCGCCGCCGAGGGCAAGCGGGCGCGCGTCGCGCTCCTCGGCCGCGACGGGCAGACAGTCGCGCAGCTGCTCGAGCGCCTGAACAGCGCCCTCGGACGGGCGATGGCCGAGGGCACCGTGATCGACGAGGTCCTCCCGGAAATCAAGCGCCGCCGCGCCCGCTGAGCGGCCGACACTTCGCCCACGGTCTCATAGCCTCGCCGATCGACATACCCGATTTCACCGGGCCACGGCCGCACGCTTACCTTGTTGGTCTGTAACCACGCTGCCCTCCCCCTTCGGGGGGCAGCGTCACCAAGACCGTCGTGAAGGCTCCGGACTCGAGAAATCTAATTGTCGTCGGGGCCGTCGGCGACAATTACCGGCGACAACTACCCGAAAGTTCTAATTGTCGCTGACCAGGCGATGCGGCGGCTACGCCTGCCACCTTTCCAGATGCAGATGCGCGATTTGGTGCCAAACCAAGTGCCAAAACCGGGTCGCCAAGGGGTGTGGAGAGTAGTGAAATCTCAAGGATTTCGAACTCGCCGCGGAACCCCAGTGCCTGCGCGCTCAACTCCACGACCTCGAGGCCGCGAGCGCGTTCGGCGGCGCAGAAGTCCGGACTCGAGTCGAGGCCGACGACGGAGCACCCCGCCTCGGCGATCTTGCGAGTGAGGTCGCCGTCGCCGCAGCCCACATCGAGAATGCGCTCACCCGAGACCGGCGCCAGCAATTGCAGGACCGGCCCGCCGAGCTCGCTCACGAAGCGCGCGTTCTTTGCGGGGCATTCGCCGTCATGACGGGGCGTGCGCCGTTCGGGCTCCCGGTGTTGGATCCAACGCGCGCCACACCGGCTCGATTCGAGCGGCGCGGCGGAACGACTCGCTGTGCGAACACGATGCGCTCCTCGCTCGTCTCACGAGCGCAGTACGCCTTCGATACGCTGCTCGTTCTGCACGGCGCCGGAGACCTCTCCGATCTCGCGCGCGAGCACATCGATCACGTCATCGAGAGATATGACGCCCGTCAACATACCATGCGGTCCTGCCACTGGCAGGCGCCTGACGCCCATCCGACGCATCGTTTGAAGCGCGTGGTCGAGCGACTCCGTCTCGTCGACCATGGCCGGACCCTGGTTCATGATATCGGCGACGGTGAGCTGCTTCGGGTCCTCGCCCTTCGCCACGACCGAGACGACGATATCGCGATCCGTCACGACACCGACCGGACGACCGTAAACCGCTGCCGATTCCGGCTCGACGACCACGAGGAAACCGACGTGCTTCTCGCGCATGAGCTTCGCCGCCACGTTGAGATCGGTGCGGGGCGTCACGGTGACGACCTGATGCTTGCAGACTTTTCCGACGTTCATGGTGGAGTCCTCTTGGTTCCAGCGCGGACAGCCTGAGCGATCGGACGCCGCCGCGCCATACGCATTTCCCGCGATGTGATAGGCGGAGCAGTGCGTCGCATTCGGGGTCGGTCGGTACGGTACGCGCTCGCGTACGCCGTACTCGGCGTCTCGCGGCTCGAGCAGGCTGTAGAGCTCTTCCTCTTGCGTGAAGTGCAGCGCAAGGATCGCGTGCAGCCCATACAGCACGCGGCGAAGGTCTCGAAGATCTTCCGTCCTCGGTCCGTCTGCCGGGAGCTGCGCGACCAGGCGGCCGAAGAGACG